>Ga0155394_166_pt1 | contig 14026 bp, 9 predicted proteins | sample RifCSPhighO2_02_FD_106362 | JGI IMG/M metagenome (GOLD analysis project Ga0155394, IMG submission 106362) | Candidatus Lloydbacteria bacterium RIFCSPHIGHO2_02_FULL_50_13 | reverse complement strand
GAGCTTAAAAGTCCGCTCTGGTCGTCCGCAGTAATCCTTACGACATGCACCTTGTTTTCCTTCCCATGGCTGATATAAAAGAGGCCTGTTTCAGCGTTTTTCCTAATAAGGTTGTATTTTATATCGAGTTCGCCAAGAAAAGGAACGGGTAACATATTCACAACGGCGGGCGAATCCAGGCCATCAAGAGTCAGATTCATTTTTATGGCCGCAACGTTATCCGTTCTCCGAAAGATGACGTAAAGATATCCTTCGGCTCCGACGAGTGTGCTCGTAGACGTTCTAAACTCCGCACTGGAAAATATGCGGTAGGGTGTGTCATCAAAAGAAATCGACCCAGTTATTTCGTCAGTCGTCGGATGGATAAACGTAAGCTTTTTGTTGCCCTCGGTGGCAACAACCATACGCCACCCGACCAAACGCACCCAGATCGGATTTTCACCGACGGGAATCATTTTCTCAACTTTGTTGGTTTGGGTGTTGACCACGGCGATGTTCGCCGAACCATAAAGTGCTACGTAGAGCTTGTCTTTTGCCACAAGACCATTCCGTGCCACCGCGCTTACCAGCGGAAAGTTTTTTCCGGGAAAAGGAATGGTGGCTATCACCGTATCGCCTGCCGTCGTGTCAATAACTGTGATACTCGAATCGCCAGAATTGGAAATATACAGTCGCCCAAGGTCAGCACTCAACGTCATGGAATTCGGTTGCCGTCCCGTTGGAATAAATTTGACGGGATAATCGGGGGATGACGTGTCAACCACCGTGAGGGTGTTGTCAACAGGACTGACGGCATACAGCTTTTTATTTGGTGGATTGAATGCGATGATCTGTGGCGAAGTATTGACGGCTATTTTCGTCACCGGTTTTTGCGTCTTTCCGTCAATAACGGTAATGAAATTTCCGCTCAAGTTCGAAACAAAGACCCTATTGCCTTGCGCATCAATGGCAATACTGTGCGGTCTTGAAAAAAAACTTTTATCTTCGGAAACAATTTCGGGAGCACGGGAGACCTCGAATGTTCCCCCATCGGCGATCCACAGCGACGAGGCATTTGAGTGGGAAACGAAGATTTTTTGCAGTGATTCGGAGCCGACTATTTTCGCAGGTCGCGGATCCGTTTTGAGTTCCTTGACAACCTCTCCGGCTGTCGCATCGTATATGATAAGTTTTCCTTCAGTGGGGTTGAGTATGAAGAGTTTCTTTTGCGCATTCAGATAGAAAAGAGCAAACGGATAGTCGGAGGAAGTGTAGGCAGTGGAATGCAGGTCTACCGTTTTTACGGCAAGAGTGGGCGAGATGGCGTTCAACGTTCCGGCGGTGTCGTTCGCAACAAAGACGATGCCACTCTCGCGGTCGTACGCCATTGAGTCGGGATCGCCCCCCAATTTGAGCACGGCAATACGCGCGAAAGTTTTTCCGTCAATGACGTGCACATCGTCGGATCCGAGATGCGATACGTAGAGGCGCTTGGTCACGTCGTTGTAGAGAATTTTTCGAGGACCAGCGCCGACAGGAAGGCGTTTGAGTACTTTCCCGGCGCTGAAATCAACGATCACTACGTTGTCCGTGCGCTCATTTATGATTGCGATCCTTTCTCCATCCATTTCCGCCACATCCCTTGGGGTCTCATTTTCTCCCAAGATAATTTTGCGTGCATTCGTCTCCTCCGTCTTCAGAACATGAATGGCCACGGCTCCGCGATTAACAAAAACAAACTTCCCGTCTTTTGAAAAATGTATGCGCGTTAACCCCGTCGCTTTTCCTTCTAGCCGATACTCCGCTATTGCGACTGGTTCTTTTGCGTTTATCAGGTTTTCCGATTTAAAAATCGACACGACAAGACTTTTGCCGTCGGGATACGAGGCAACTGCCGTAAAGATACCATCGTCACTCTCTCTGATCACCGATACGCCTTGAAGATTCAGTGGCTTTTGCGAAACGATAAATCGGGCCGTTTTTGCGTCGTACACCGAGAGCGTGTTGTTTCTGTTCAAAACAAGAAGATGGGCGCTGTTTTCGTTCCACTCGATATCCAATATATTTTCTGTCGCGGAAACTTCTTCGGCGGCTCCGACCGAGTGGGCGATCAAGACGATCGCCAAAGAAAGCGCGAGCATAAAGACGACGGAAAGAACGATGACCGGCATCCAAGGCCGTGCGAATGAAATGCTGAATGGTGAGTTCATGTGCTTATACTAGTACCGTTCCAACCTAAATTCAAGTACGTCATAAGTAAAATTACATCGAAGCTACTTGGTATAAAATGAAAGAGATATACGATAAATTAAGTTGGAACGTACTAGGTTATTATAAGTATACTACATCCCCGCATAATTTGACACAAATGCGTTGTCAACAGCGAACAAAATACTCGCTCACGGCCCCGGCGGAGTACCCGCATCAAGGTCGCCGAAAAACTTCTCTATTTCCCGCACGATTCCCATAACATCGTCGCGCGAAACATCATTGGTGATCGGAAGCGAGAGGACTTCCGATGAGAGTTTTTCTGCAATCGGGAAATCACCCTGCGCATATCCCAACCGCTCGAAAACCTTGAAATATGGAAGTGGTACAGGATAGTTGATCCCTGGCATAAGGTGCCAGTTTTGCCGCGCACGACGCGCTAAACGTTCAAACAGTGTGTCCCGCTCTTTTGAGCGGATGACATAGCGATACCATGTGCGCGCGCTTTCGAGTCGCGCTCGAGGAAGCATGAGCTCTTCCACTTGCGCTAAGCAGTTTTGGCACACATCAGCGTTTGTTTTGCGATGGAAAAGCCAGTGATCGAAAAAGTCGAGCTTAGCGAAAAGTGCGGCGGCCTGAACTTCATGCAAACCTGTATTTCCGCCGAGAAGGGGGTAGTCAAAATAAGGTCGTTTTGCTCCGTAGAAACGCATGCGTCGAGCATCTTCGAGGAAAGCGGAATCTTTGATTACCAGTGCTCCGCCGTTCCCCGGCGCCGCAAGAATCTTGGTCGATGAAAAACTCAGGCATCCGAAGTCACCCATCGTCCCCACCGATCTTTCCTTTCCATTCATGGTCATTGTTGCGCCGAATGACTGAGCGGCATCTTCAACGACAAAAAGTTTGTGTTTTTTTGCAAATAACAAAATATCGTTCATACCGAGCGCAGGTTGACCGAAGAGGTGCGCTACGATGATCGCTTTGGTTCTTTTGGTCACTTTTGCTTCGACCTTTGTCGGATCGACCGCGTAATCATCTTCACTGACATCAACAAAAACAGGTGTTCCGCCCGCAAGTAAGACAGATGACGCGGTGGAAATATAGCTGAACGCCGGGACGATCACCTCATCCCCATCCTGAACACCGACCAAGCGGAGTGCGGAAACGAGGGCATCGGTCCCGCTGTTCAAACCAACCACCGGAAAATCACCGAGACGCATGGAGAGCGCATGTTCGAACGCACGAACGGCCGGATAGCCACTCTGCGGGTAAAATGTTTCAGCATCAATGACACGCGCCACTGCTCGCTTAACGGCAAATTTCTCAAGTTCCGAAATCGATCGTTCAAACCACGGCATATGGTCAAAATGCTGTTGTGCTATTACTTATGCCACCAAGCGCAATCACCTCTCCTGTTACTGCGCTCGACATGTCAGAGGCGAGAAACAGTATGATGGAGGCTATTTCTTCCGCTCGCGTCAAACGCCTGAGTGGAGAGGTCTCGATTGCCTTCTGATAAATGCGTTGCGAGGGATATTTCGTTCGGTCGTCAGGTTCAGCCGTCGAGAATACAACGGCATTCACGCGCACTCCATGCTGACATACTTCACGCGCAAGGCCCTTGGTGAATGAGATCAACGCCCCCTTTGATGACGCATACGGAAGCGATGAGACGAACGGGTCTTTACCGAAAGCTGTTCCGGAAGAAATGTTGATAATCGCTCCAGACTCTTTTTGTTTCATCATCGGAAGCGCGGACCTACAGACGTAAAAAGTCCCGTAGAGATTGGTGTGAAATACTTCATCCCACTGGTCGCTGGGACATGTCTCAATGGGGTTGTTCCAAGGAATGTTCGCCGCGTTATTAACGACAACATCGAGGCGCCCGAATTGCTTGCTAATCTTTGCCATCAACTCATCTACGTCTTTTTCTTTGCTTACGTCGGCGCATATACCTTCCGCAACATGTCCTTTGACGCGAAACTCGTTAACCGTTCGCTCAATGTCAACGACATTGCGACTGTTCACGATGACCGTTGCGCCGTGCTCGGCAAAAAGGAGGGCAGTCGCGCGGCCGATATGTTTCGTTGAGCCTGTAACAAGTACGACTTTTCCCGAGAGTTCAAGAAGTGAAGACATGGTGCGTTGGTATCTTAATGCCCTTTCGCTTCGTCGACAATGACCATCGTCTTCCCGCGCGCGGTGAATGAGATGCTGTCAACGAGCTCAAGCTCAGGCTCAAACGAAAACTGTGCCGCAAATCCGGCTTTGATCTGTTGCGCGGTCTCGGCGGTGAACTGCTTTAAAGGAATGATGCGGAGGGTGAGATGCTCGGGGCCGGTTTTGACGATCTGGTAGCGGAGGACATTCTTGCTAAAGCTCCGAAGAACGGCGGTAAACTCAGCACTATGGATCTTCCTCCCCGCGATAGTAAGAAATGAGCCGCGCCATCCCTCAACCGAAAGCCTCGGCGAGCTTCGTCCGCACGGACAGGGGTCGGTGAGGAGCCTGCCGCGATCGCCGGTATCGTAGCGGATAAACGGCATGACGTAGTTATAAAAATACGTCACAATGATACGCCCGGACGTACCTGCTTCGACGACATTCCCGTCATCGTCGAGTATCTCCACGATGTACGATTCTTCGTTCACGTGGATGCCGTTGTGCTCCTCGCAGTCCGCACCAATAATGCCGACCTCTTCAAGGCCGTAGTGATCGAATACTCTGGTGCCGAATGCGTCCTCAATGATCTTGCGTTGACCTGGATCAAAAGACTCGCCGTAGGAAATGAGGTACCTGGGTGTCGGTAATTTTCCAAGACCGAGTCTCTCCGCGGCGCGCACGAGTTCGATCATGACGGTGGGGGGGGCCTTAAAGACCTCCGGATGAAATTCCTTGAGCGCCGTGATGACCTCCTTTGGGTCTTCGCGAACAGCGCCGATGGGGCGAAAAAAATACACTGCTGAAGGTTCTTTTTCCGGAAGTGTCCGAATGTGAGCAACGCGCAGTGTGTTGTGAATAGCTCTGTAGGAGACCCCCTGATCAAGGAGAGCCTGATGCCAATAGTGAATATTGTACCGACCGTCTTTGAAAAGAAGACTGAGTGAAGTTCGAGGAATGCAAAAGGGCTCCCCCGTTGAGCCGGAAGTCTCGGTCCACCTCACGTAACGAAAAGGGAACGAATGGTGGAGCAGATTTTCCGACGCCTGTTCCCGAAAAAGCAATTTCGAAGTTGCCGGCAAGTGCCCCAGATCTTGAAGTCGCCCAATGTCGTCCGGTCGAACATGCGCCGAGTCCATGAGCGAGCGATAGAATGGAACATGCTCGTAGGCGAGACGAACGGTTTTTTTGAGTTCACGCAACTGCCATAACCGCACAAAGAAACGCGGCATGAAACGAATACGACTCCAGAGCTCGAAATGAAAATTCAAGCGCTGACGCATTGTTTCATGATCCCGTCTGGCAAGTATGAAAAGCGGATAGCAATGCGCGTCTTCATAATCGTTTGCATGTGTTTTCCCGACAACGAGAAAGTGCCTCTTGAGGAGGAGCGAAAGTTCCTTCTCGGTGGGAGGCGACCATTTGCGATAAGCGTCTTCCGCCTTCAGCAATTGTCTTTTTACGGCTTCAAGAAGAGGACTTTTGATGTTGTGTTCTCTCATATACTCATCAATCAAACGCGCGGAAAGTTTCCGGTCGAGTGTCCGATTTTTCAGGTCAACCGAACACCATAAGACACGGAGTTTGAGCGGGATGATTTTTTCCTGGTCCGGAATCGGTTTTTGAAGTTCATGCGCGATAATTCGTTCGGCATCTTGCGGAGAAAATGCTGGATCAAGAAACTGAAAACGTCCGATGAACGACCCGCTAGGCGCAAGAAGCGAAGATATTTTTTCAAGCAATCGCGTTTCAAAAGGCGGGGGAATTTGCTGGAGAATAAGGTCGCCAAGGATAACGTCAAAGGAATTCTTTGGAAGAGCGAGGTCAAGCCAATTTTCTTCGATCCATATTTCTTTATCGGGATCCGCATGTTCTGCCAACCGCGTCATTGAAGAGAGCATAGCGCGGGAAAAGTCAGCAACATGGACTCGTGATCCTGCCGCTTGCGCCGCGATGTCTCGAAGTTCCGGTGTCGCGCCGAGAACCAGTATGTTCTGTTTCTTACCGGCCATTTCGAGAAATTCCCGATAAATCGCGCAGTCGCCCGTGCTCGGACGAACCGGGCTCGGTGTTCTTTCCCATAGCCCAGCCGTCCTTTCCCAATACACATGATGATTTTTTTTGTCGTGTGATTCGTTCGTGAGCATTATATTTACAGTATAGATTTTGTGAATTTTTGTTGGAAGCGCCCAAAACGCCCAGCAACGCAGAGAGATGAAAGACGCTTCCAATAGAACACTGAAGCTGGTTTAGGAGTCACTGCCGCCGCAGTCGCTATCGCAACTAGAACAACTGCTACAACTTCCGCCAACGTCGGCATTTGCGTTTTTAATGTCAAACAACGACGCATCATCGTCGTCGTGGTCGTTGTTCCCGAACAACTTATAGCCGACCGAGAGGACGATGAACAGAAGTCCCAGAAAGACAAGTTTGAATATTTTGCCGATTGAATTCATGATTTTATTTCTGTCGCTACCCCTAATCGTATAATGATAACAATAGCGCCTTCTGTGTGTTTCCGCAACTTTGGTTATACACCTCGGCTGTGCGCATGTTCCTTCATGCGCTTATTCATCAGAGCGTTCCCGCAACTTGCCGGCGAAAGTCCAAAGAGTCATAATCACTCATGGTCTTTTCCCAAAAACCCAATAACAGCCAACTTCTCCAAGTGTCGCCCCTTCAAAACCAAGGGCAACCCTTAGGCTGTTGTTGGGTTTTTGAGGGCTGTGAGTAATTACAAAAAAATCCTTGGCCATCAAATCATTGCGCAACGGAATATGACTCTATGCAAACGGATGTGGCCAGGTATTTAATTTTGCCGCTTGTCCCAGCCCCATTTTTTCAGGTACGGTCTTTATTCTTTCGGAGCCGAGTGAAATATATTGCTCGTTGAGATAAAGCGGGATAAGCCGTGGCACAACAACCCTGGCGCATGTATAGCCGATCTGCCGGAGCAGTGGGTGTTTCGCGCAATAGGCGTAAACCTCATGGCCGTTGCCCATTTTTTCGACCGCTTGCACTGCCGCCGTCAATTCATCTTTTTTTGAGGAGAAAACGCGCGGATGGGAAAACTGACATTCATCAAACTTTTTTACTTCCCCTTGGAAGAAAAATTCGTAATGCGACTTCATCTTCGGATCGCTAAACAAAATCGCCCGCTTCTCCATGCCGATGTCCCCTTGCTGTACGCTTTCATCATCGCAAGGATCCGAAGGCTGGCGGCGCACGATTCCCGCTATCCACGCATGAACAGTCAATGACTCTTCGAGCGCTTTGCGAATTGCAGTGACAGGGTCTGCGGCACAACCGCCACCCATGGCATATTGCGTTCCGTGAGCCGCGTGGCAATCCTCCACTGCGACAATAAAGCTTGGGATGTTCGTGTCGAGCGTCGTGTTTAAACAGTGCGCCTTGAGACCGTAGCGCCGCAATTCTTTGAGCATTTCTTGAAACGCCACATCCGGAACACTATCGAGGTCAACTTTCGGCGGCGGAAGCGTGTTCAGCCACCATAGAAGCAGGGCGTCGCGCTGAATGATCTCGTAAAGCCCGGAGAGGATCGCTTCCTCCTCGGTAAAGTGTCCACCGCCGCCATTGGTGTTTCGCTCCCGAAGAAGCGGCTCGCCGGATTCAATATCGAGGGCATAGTTCCAATAGATTAGTTGCGCCGGAGCCCAAACTGGTTTTCCGGTTGATACACGGAACATTTTTTCAAACCTGAATGTGCTCTTCTCGTCCCACCGAAACTCCGGTCTGCCTTCTTTTTGTTTTTCGGAAAACCCGGCAAGCTGCGACAGGTCGAGGACGGGAATGTTTTTCTTGCGCATCGCGCTTACGCTTGATCTGACAAGCCGACCATTTTTATACAGCGTCAGAAAGTATCGTTCGCAAAACTCCCCGATCATTTTCGATGCCGCATCACCTGCACTGCTCGACACGCCAAGTCCGCGTAACCGGATATTGCGTATGCCATCGGTGATTCCGTCGGCAAACATGCCATGAAGCGCGAACCGATGATACGACGGCAGTGGCAGATCGTTGAACTTTTCCTCCCAGGTAAACACCGATTCAATGACATGATGGCGATGAAAAAGCTCGATGATCCTACGATACGGTGCGGGAATTGGATGTTGCACATCGCCACCGACCGCAAAGTAACTCTCATTTTCCGCAAGAGCATCCAACCATCGGTACAAGAGTGAAACGATCTTTTTGAAGGTCCTCGCATCGTCGGCCATAAAGGCATAGCGAAATTCTTCCGTGTCTTGCAGTAGCTCAATGTCGCGAGAGGAGCGGACTATCGCCCCTTTGGGCGCATGACGGAATCTGCTGAACGATTGTTCTGTTTCCATACGTTTTGTTTTGAAAAATAGCGCGATGCGCCAAGGATCACATGTCCCGCGACATCAATCCACGCGAGAGGGTCGAGCGAGTGATGCCGGAATGCGCCAATGATCTTCGGGCGAATTTCCGGGGATACGAAGAACGTATTTTCCGCATCATACTGCATTGAGACGAGCCACGTCAAAGTTTTTTTGATCACAATACTATTTTTTTCTGGGCGAAGCGCAAGAACTTCAAAGATCTTTCCTGCGCCGCGGGTATAGGACAGTCCTCCATCCGTTGTTTCCGAAAACGAACCGTCGAGACGCTGGTGGGAAATGAGCCATGCTTCGACGCTGTCGGAGAATGCATCGTCAACACCGCGAAACGCATTGACCAATTCCGCCCACACAGGAACGAGAACATGGCCGGGATGCTTTTGAGCGGCTTCAAAGTTTTCTCTTGCAACATTGAGCGTCATCATCGCATATTCGCGGAATTCGTCGAACTTTGTTAAAAAATTGCCGATCTGAGGAAGCGTTGTCGTTTTGTTCGTCCTCCAAGGAGCCCGTTCTTTTAGCTCTCCTGCGGCGGCAATAGCACTTTCTTTTTTTCCCAAGAAAAGCGAGAGCTCGCCAAAATACGAAAGCGTCGCATCATGATACGGAATTTCTATTTCAGGATTTTCCAAAAGATGTTTTTTCAGGTACGCATGACTTTTTTCAGCCGCATCAACGTATCTTTTTTCTTTCACGGCGCGTCCGAACGCCGCAAGCGCCATTGAGGAGAACGCGAACCGCGGCCAGTTGAGCTGTCTTTGCCGGTCAATGAACGGGTCTGTGGCCGGTTGAATACTGCCGTCGACCGCCTGCATGACACAAAGCCAGTCGGCCGCCGAGCGCATACGTTGAATCAAGAACGTTGAGTCAAGAGTTGCGGAGTCTAATTTTATCGTCGGTCCATTGAACGATAGTGGGCGGGAGCGGTCCTGCGACTCTATAAAGTCGTCCACTTCGGATATGAAGACCGCTGCATTGTCGCGTATCTGGCAAAAGTGGTTCTTCCCCTGTGCAGGACCACCGATGAACTCCCGGAGGTTGCTCGACCGCCTCACGTTGAAAGTTTCGGGAAGAAACCACGAGCTTCTTTTTTTAAGCAAATAGCCTTTTTCACCGTAAATTGTCCCGTGTTCACGTTCTTTTTTCGAGAGCGGGATATAGGGGCGATTCATCGCGGTTATTTCGATTCTTGTATTGTCCAATTCCTCTATAGCAATCGGCCTAAATGTTGATTGATCAAGCGACCGCACGGCGGCTTCGGCAACCCCTTCTCCAAGCGGACAATTTTCGACCGTCGCCCCTCCTCGCAATTCGCCGTTCACCCATAATGCGAAGCCGAGATCCGTTCGAAGCGAAAAACGCATGGTAAGCGGATGAAAGTATTCTCTCTCGAGGCGACTGCCTTTTATGAGGAACAATTTGACTGCATCCCGAGCGATCCGCAATGCGATGGATTTTTCCTCATCGGTGGTGCACCAGCGAAGCGGCGATATTCCGGTGAGCCGTTTTTTGTTTTCCCAAATCTCAAAAGTAGGCATTCCGAAAATCCGGACCCACAAATTGCTTACGTTGCCATGGCATTCTTTTGGATTGCCGACGACAAAAGTCGGGACTACTGTCTTGTCGACTACGCGACAAGGCGCATCGCCCGGAAAGATCGGGAATGCAAAACGGAACAACCGCCGATAGCGCGGAAACGCAATAAGAATGACATCGTCTTCATTGACAACTTCGCTAAGCCATTCAGTGACCGAAATAATCCGGCCTACTGCCGTGCGTCCTACAAAAACGCGCATGAATATTTTTTCAAGAAACCACGGCATGAAGTAAGTATTTAGTATGGGGTATGCAGTATAAAAATCCGATGCGGTTGAGTTGATACGAGATACGAGATACGAGATACGAGATACGAGATACTAAATACTCAATACTTGATACTGGATTATGGTGTGCGGATAATTATTTGCTATACCTCACTCCGGAAATTTTTCGGCGGGACGGACTTTGCGGACAAAAACAAAAAACTTCAGCCTTAAGAAATCCTCCAATTTGACCATAAGAAAAAATATCGTCTTGAAGACCTGCTTTTCAGCGAACTTTTTGACGAATATCCCGCTTTCCGACGGTTTCGGCGTTTCCGTTTCTCTTATTTTTTCTTCAAGCCACGTGGTGAGCCGTTTCATTGTTCCCAAATTCTCAATGAGATGCCAGAGCAGGGGTTTTTCCGGCAATTCTTTTGTTGCAAGAAAGTTTTTGATCGCCATTGCCGCCCGTTCTCCGCATGTTCCGTCGTGAAAACTAAAAAGTTCTTTCCGCAGTTTTTTCCGCGATGCTTTATAAAAAACCGAATCTTCGAGTGCACCCCGAACGGCGCGCGGCAGTTCTTCGGGGCGTTTCAGCGTAACGATCAATCCTTCTTTTTTAATTTTTTGTTCGATACTGCCGGAGTATGTCAGTCCTGCGGCAATCCCTCTCCGGTAGGGCTTATACTCCCCATGTTTCCAGTCAAGGTATTCATCAGAAAGAAAATCGGTAGCAATGAGGGGTTTATCCGCCAAAATGACATCGAAGATGACGCTTGAATTGTCACTTAAAACGACATCGGAAATTTTAAGGAGGGTGATGAGATCCGCATCGTCGTTTAGGCAGATGATGCGCGGGTCTTTGAGTTTTTGCACCCGTTCCGGCTCTTCCGGCGGAGTGTAATAGTGAAACTTTACGATAACATTATAATTTTTTGTTAACTTTTTGAGTTCATCCGCAATAACGTCAATGGAGCAAAGGTCGCTGTGCGTCGGGAGATAGAGCATCGTCTTTTTTTGAGGATCCAGCCGTGCCCGTATTTCTTCCGACAGCTCCGTGTCAAATTTTTCGTTGAACCAATCGTCGAACTTTGGATTGCCGACGGCCTCGCTTTGCGTGTAAAGAGAAAAAATTCTCTGATCTCGCTCACCGTACGCCAAGATCAAGTCGAACTTTCTTTTCCAAATTCCGTAAGTAATGAGATCTTTCCCGATGCCGTACGTCAAATGAATTTTCCGGCGGCGAAGGTTGCAGTGGAATCGCAGGCATCCGTACATCCAGAGAGAAACAAGCCCCGAATATCCGGAAAAGAAGTTCTCGAGGCGACACTCGTGAAAATATTCACCATAGGGAAGAATTCTAAAATACACTCCTTGTTTTTTCAGCAAGGCGACCACGCGCCCGATAAGTTCCGGCGGCTGTTTGGTCGGGAAAAAAGCCCCTTCATCAACAATAAATTCCGCGCCATCTTTCAGGTGTTCATAAACATTTTTAAAAACGTAATACTGGAAGGGATAGAAAACAACAAACCCAATCTTTGCATTCGGGTTCGGATTGTCTCTATAAGACAACTCTGTGGTCAGAGTGGTGTGTGCGGTCATGATTTATGCAATGAAAAAGGAGCGCGCTTTTTCTAAATCTTCGAGGAAATCAACCTCAACCGCCGCAAGATCGCTGACATCAAGCGGATGAATCTTTTCTCCCGCAAGAATTGTTTTTTCGATCGCATACTCGAAATATTCATGAGAAAAATCGTTTTGTAACTCGAAAAGGTTATTGGTCAGCGCTTTCCAAAATGACGGCGAAAACTTATTGATGCCGATTCCCTCTCCCAATGCCTCTGCGGGATTTATCTTCTTGTTGAGCAGGGCAATCGTTCCGTTTTTGGCAAGCCTGATCTTTACCTCCTCTTCGCCGCATCGATTGCGATTGGCGGCAATATAACTCTTTGTCAGATCAGCGTCAATAAGACGGCGAATGACCTCGCGGTCAAAAACCACATCACCGTTGAGAAGAAGCACTTCGGTGCCCTCTTGAACATTCCGAGCGGCAAGCGCCAATGAATAGAGGGTATTGGTGGAAGCAAAGTTAGTGTTTAAAACAAAACGGCTTTTTAGATGAGAAAAATGAACATTCATATAATCGCGAATAGTTTCTGCCATGAATCCGACCACAACGACTGCTTCCATAACGCCATTTTTTTCTAGTGCTGAAAGCTGGTGGTGCAGTATCGGCAAACCGCCCACCCGAAGAAGACATTTCGGGGTTTTTTCTGTGAGCGAGCCCAGCCGCATTCCGCGCCCCGCCGCAAGAATGATCGCTGTTTTCATGTTGTGGGCTTTTTTATGATCATGGTTGAATAGGAAAATGACTGGTGTGCTCTTGCTCCGGATTTTTTAAACTGAATTCTTTTACCCCCTGAAAATGGTGGGTATCGATCAATGATCGCAATATTTCCACGGAGAACGCCGTATGCACAAAGGGTCTCAATTATTTTTTTTCGACTCAGGCGGTTCCAGTGATATTTTAAGTGTGGCGTGATAATGTGGTTCGGAATGTCTTGTTCATTGAAGAAGTTTATGATGATGAGGTCTTTTGCAACCCTCACCGTCTCACCGAGAGCAACGGGGAGCATTTCGGGCGAAAGGTGCTCGAACACGCTATTGACCATCACGACATCGAACGACTGGTCCGCAAACTTCATGTCGCAGATATTACCCACAGAAAACTCAGCTAGTGAATATTCCTTGTGTGAAAAAGCTCTTTTGCAAATTTCAATATTTTTTTCAGCAATATCGACTCCGTGATAACGGAGCATCTGTGCAAGTCCGGACACTACGAACACACGATAGTAATTACCCGCCCCGCATCCTACATCCAACACGGAAGCCTTGTTAAGTGTTTTTCCGTTAAGACGGAACGTACGCACCTTACTTACCAAGAGAAAAAGGTCGTGAAAACACCGCGTAAGGAAAGGCGCCAACGCTTGTGCATGAGTCTGTGCATACAATAGATTTTGCAAAAACAACCTCACCATCGGTTGGACAAAACGTTCTTCGCGACCCAAATCAGTATTCGGGTTTTTTTGAACAAGGTAATCTAAGAGTATTTTTCTCGTATAAAACGACCGTGCCATACCGAGGTTTTTCGAAAGATATGTGGCAAGAAAAGGGGCGGAATGTCTGTTCCACATATATTTTAAGTTCTCGATTTCTTTTTTGGAAGTCATCATATACATATGCCCTATATACTCTAGAATGGCCGCCGCCAATAATTCTCGTTTTGTCCGCACGTAGACTTGTACCACACAGGATAGCAGGATTCTCTTATGATTCAACTTGAAATTGCTGGCAATAACTGTTTTACTGTCAGTGTCCCCATATAATTGCAATTTTTTCTGTGCTTAGAGCCTGTTCAAAATCTTTTATGCCATCCCAAAAAGCGATATTTCACAAGTAAAAGCGTTTTTCGGTCTCCATGATGCTTTGGCATCA
>Ga0155394_120_pt1 | contig 14195 bp, 14 predicted proteins | sample RifCSPhighO2_02_FD_106362 | JGI IMG/M metagenome (GOLD analysis project Ga0155394, IMG submission 106362) | Candidatus Lloydbacteria bacterium RIFCSPHIGHO2_02_FULL_50_13 | reverse complement strand
CCTTGCCGTATAGTATTGTTATCAAATGTTAGGTAAGAAAGCAATTCAAAAACGTTCCAAAGAAGTCCCCGAGCTTCTTACGCTACAAGAGACGTGCGATGTGCTCAAGGTGCACCCGAACACGCTCCGTGCTTGGGATAAGAAAGGCATCTTGCCCGCCATACGGATCGGTACGAAAAGAGTGCGTAGGTACAAAAAAGAAGATATTATGCTGTTACTCAATACCAAAACATGAGCGGGTAAAAAACACTACAATTAAATAACCGCCTAACCCTCGTAGATTTCTGCGAGGTATGGCACAAAAACTGTTCAGGATACCAAGCTCGTCGTCAGAGCACCTGAACAGTCATATCCCGAAAGGGGTATGGGTGGCCGAAAGGTCATCACTGGCGGCGAGCTTTGTGTTTCCCGCCAGTAGGCATATTAAAAACTGTTCAGGTTTATGCCAACTAAAAAATTAAAATCACAACAATTTCAAAAAGTAGAACAAGCGAAGGGTCGCCCGCTTCTTCAATGGGCTGGTAAACATCCGCTTGAGAGCGTGCAGTATTTTCCTGCGCAGGAGAAGGAAGTTTACGGAGACAAGACCGCAAAGGATTTCAATAAGCTGTTTTGGGGCGACAACTTGCAAGTGCTTTCGCATCTCCTCAAGGAGTATCGCGGCGCAGTGGACCTCATCTACATTGACCCTCCGTTTGATAGCGCGGCGGATTATGTGAAGCGCGTCAAAGTGCGGGGAGAACAGGTTGAAGGGCAACAACAAAGTGTGCTGGAGGAAAAACAGTACACGGACATTTGGGAGCGCGATGAGTATCTCCAGTTTATCTACGAGCGCGTGCTACTGATGAAGGAACTCCTATCCGATACAGGGAGCATTTATGTGCATATGGACGAAAAACGCTCTCACTACATCAAGATAATCCTTGATGAGATTTTTGGTGCCGATAACTTCCAGCGCGAGATTGTCTGGGACATCACCGTCCTCTCGGGCTTCAAGACACAGGCACAAAACTGGATACGAGGACACGACACGATTTTGTTCTACACGAAGACACCGCGTAAAACATTCAACAAGCTCACTCAACCACACACGCAAAAGTATCTTGATATGTTCAATCGTACTGATGAGAGTGGCGAGAAATACCTCGTTGCACACGGAATGACGAGGTATCTCAAGGATGTGAAAGATAAAGGCAAACCATTTGGTGATGTCTGGGACGATATTATGTCTTTTCAGCAACAACCCACTGCTGGTGAGAATGTGCAGTATCCGACACAGAAACCAGAGACACTCTTGGAAAGGATAATAAACGCATCTTCAAAAGAAGGAGACCTTGTTGCGGATTTCTTCATCGGCTCTGGCACTACCGCCGCCGTCGCGCAAAAGCTCGGGCGGCGTTGGATTGGATGCGACATTAACATTGGTGCGATACAAACAAGCACCAAGCGGCTCAATCAAATCATCACGGAACAGCAGAAAGAAAAGCTCAAGAACTTCAAGGGCTCGCTGGGCTTCAAGGTGCTCAATGTAAACGAGTATGATGTCTTCAAAAACGAGATTGAGGCGAAAGAGATTGTAATGGAGATGTACGGCGTAGAGCCCGTGAAGCGGTCCTACTTTGACGGCGTACTGGATAGCGACTATGTGAAAGTCCTCCCGCTCAATCGCGTACTCGGCAAAATGGATGCTCGCTCGCTTCTCAAAGGCATCAACGACGAGATGGGTAATTTCACAAAAAAGACCATGAGCAAGCACGGCGAGGCAGTGTATAAGGAAGGCGTGATTGTCATCTGCTCCGGCATGGAGCTTGACGTACAGGATTTCATCAAAAAAGAGAACAAGACGGGTGTCGCAATAAAGGTGTGTGATATTCTCACGGACACAAAAGACCTTATTTTCAAGGAGTATCCAGAGAGCAAGATCAAAGTCATAACGAAAGGCACCAAGCTCTCTGTGGAAATACGGGAGTTCTACTCTCCGCTCTTGATGCGCAAACTGGAGCTTGAAAACGCGAAAGCGTTGAAGAAGGAACGGGAGGCGAAGGTCAAGGATTTCAAGCAGATCATAGACAGCGTGGCTATTGATGTGGATTACGACGGCGAACTATTCAACGCCGAAATTATGGACGTGCCGGATAAAAAAGAGGTCGTCAAAACAAAGTATGAGTGGGAGTACAAGAAAAAGGGCAAGTACCAAGTGGCGGTCAAAATCATTGATGTACTCGGCGAAGAGTATTTTGAAACCTTTGGAGTTGAAGCAAAATAACAATGGACAGCTCTTTCCTGCAAAAACTCCAAGAGAAAGTATCCGCGTGGCGAACGGTGGAGTACAAGGGCGCACAAGAGGAGACGCTCGCAATTCTCAAGTACATCAAAAGCGTGCGATTTCTCTACACGCCACAGGTTGAGGCGTTGGAGACCTACATCTATCTCAAAGAGATAGAGGGTAACAAGCACTCGCTTGAGGTCTTCCGGTCCTCATTTGAGAACGAGCTTGAGTTTTTGCGTGCGCTCGGTATCTCCGACAGGGAAGCCCTTGAGCTCGCCTACGACAAGAAGAAAGGGAAGAAGATACAACTGATACTTGAGGAAAAGTTTGGTGCGTCCGATTATGCAAATCAAGTTTACGCGCTCACGATGGGCTCGGGCAAGACGATTTTGATGGCAACGATGATGCTTTACGATTTTGCGCTCTCGTTCCATCACCCAGACGATGATCGGTTCGCAAAGAATATCCTCGTGTTCGCCCCCGACACTACCATCATTGACAGTTTGAAAGAAATCAAAACCTTTGATTACAGCAAAGTACTCCCGAAGAGCTACCGCAACATCCTTCTCAACATCAAGTATCACTACCTTGAGAGCCCCGATACGCCGCTTTCTCCCATCGGCAACTACAACCTCATCGTCTCAAACTCGCAGAAGATAATCCTCAAGCGTAGGAACAGCGACAACGGAATGAAGTCGCTCTTTGGCGAGAAGTCCAAGATGGAGCGACAGATGACCGAGAACACCCGCCTTTCTGCTATACGCCATCTTGAGCGGCTCTCTATCTTTGTGGATGAGGCGCACCACAGTTATGGCAAAACAATGGACAACGAGCTCAAGCGCACACGCGAGACGATTGAATACATACATGGGAGCAAGCCACTCGTTTCAGTAGTGAACCTCACGGGTACGCCATATGTGCAAAACAAGATGGTTGCCGATGTCGTGTACCACTTTGGGCTAAAGGCGGGGATAGAACGTGGCATATTAAAGCAGGTGCGCATTTTGGATTATGGCAATGTCCGGTCCGAGAAGTTCGTGGAAGAAGTCATGGAGACCTTCCTAAAAGAGTACGGAGAAAAGCGTCTTGAGGGGCGGCGGCTCCCGAAAATCGCTTTTTATGGGGCAAGCATCGCGGATATTCGCGGCAACGGGCGCACGCAGGGATTAAGACAGATTGTTGAGAAAATACTTGCACGCAAAGGTCTCTCGCCGAACAAGGTGCTTGAATACCACACGGAAGCCGAAGAAAACAAAGAGGAGTTTCAGAAGCTGGACACCGGAGAGAGCAAAAAACAGTTCGTCCTCCTCGTGGGCAAGGGGACCGAGGGCTGGAATTGCCGCTCTCTCGTCGCCTGTGCGCTCTACCGAGAGCCGAAAAGCACCATCTTCGTACTCCAGTCGTCTACGCGATGCCTCCGCTCTATCGGCGATAACTCAACACTCGCCCGCATTTTTCTTTCCAAAGAGAACTATAAGACGCTGGACCGCGAGTTGAAGAATAACTTTGATACGAGTGTCGCCGAGCTATCCGCGCAGGACACGAAGACGGACGAGTGCGAGCTAAAGGTTGAGAAGCGCAAAACTGTGAAAGTAAAGAAGGTGCTCAAGGAAATTGTCGCAGTGAAGAATGGGAATGTCGCTCGCATCAAGGTTGATTTCAAGAGGTTCAATCCCGCCGAGTACCAGTCTTATGTGAGCGAGGGCGGCATCTTCGTGAATGAGGTACGAGCGGGATACAAAGAGGCGCGAGCAGTCCGTAAACTCAAGGACGAAAACAATCTCACTTTCTACGAGATAGCCGAAATCATAAACCGCCGCACGCATCTCCCGTGCGCGACGATTGAGAGCATTCTTGAGGCAAGCGGTAAGACCCGTGAGCAGTTCGTGAAAGAGGCGAACAAGGCACCTGCGCTCATTCCGTTCGTGGTGCAGGAAGTCCTTGATAAGGCGTACCAGTACGACTGGCGCGAGGAGACGATTGAGGAGGAGCTGGAACTCACGAAGCTCTATCCCTTCAAAATCAGCGTCCAGCGCGGCCAAAACACCCTTGTGGTGTATCGAGAGCAGGAGGAGGAAGGTGGACACAAGAGCCGTCTCGGGTTCCACATCAACCCCTACAACTTTGATAGTGGCGATGAAAAGGACCTGTTTCGTTACCTTCGTGATTATCTTGATGCAGACGAGGCAATCATAGACATCTATTTTACTGGCGGTGTCGCTGATGCCACCCACAATGATTTCTACTTTGAGTATTGGAACCCCGAGAAACAGCGTTATGCGCGATACTTTCCCGATTTCTTGATAGAGACATCGAAGGGGCGGTATCTTGTCGTAGAGGTAAAGAGCAACGCCGAGAAAGCCGATTACGAGGCGAACAAGAGGTCATACAAGGGCAAGAAGGGAGAACTCTCGAATGAGGTGTATGCGAAGCAGGTGGGCTTTGAGGATTTCCAAAAGGTAAATAAAAACTTTGAATATCGCATCATTTTCAACGCCGGACTCCAAGCCGAACAACTCCGCCTTCTCGAAGAAATCAAAAAACCATGATCCCTGCTGATGACAAGAAAACCGAGCATAAGCGGATATTTGCCGAGCTAATGAGAGTATACAGACGCAAGGCAAGGCGGTACTCTGCACGATTTGAGAGCACTGCCAGTGATGGTTATCTTTGGGGATGGACTTGGTGGTCATTGCCTCCAAAAATGTGGCGCATAGCGAAAACTCTGGGGTTTAAGAAAGTGGGATACAGCTCGCGGTATCATAGGTGGGAGTATTCTGATCATCAAATCGGTGATTATATGGGTTCGAGGTCGGCTCAAGATTACGCCCTAAAAACGCTGGAAGAGAAATATCCCGACAGCGTTCTATTGCAAAACATTTCTTCGAGTGGAAGATTGGACTAATCCGACGAAACATCCATGAAAACCCCGAAAAAGCCCAACTTACGACGCAGGAAATTGATAAACGACGCATTGCGTGAGCGGAAACGGCTCGACAACGCTTACCAAAAAACTCCATTTGAGTGGCCGAAAGTGGACACAAAAACATAACTTTGTTTGCGCGAGGTGGTGTGGTAGGGTTTATTGATCATGGCAACATTTGGTGGAGTGCCGGAGAGCCCAGACAACAAATCCATAAGAGCACAGCTTGATGAACTCAAGAAACTCAACTCATCAACTGCTTCCTACAACAAGATCATCGTTGGCATAGCATTGGCCACGCTGATCGTGAGTATCGCCGGCGTGCTTATCGCCCCATGAAAATAAAAGAACACTCATTGCCTCGGAGCAGGCGAGCTTGCACACCGTGTTGATGAACATTGAGCAAGGCCTAGCGCGGATCGATCAGATGTCTTAACGGTGTAGAGTGGGCCGCTTCTATCGGCAAGGTTAGAAGTTCGACCCCTCCCGAGGGCATCCAAAAAGTGTAATGTGATGCCGAATGCGATAGAATAAGCGAAATATGCCCGAAGAAAATAAGCGGAAGACGCTCTACATTTTCATAGATGAGTCCGGCAACTTTGACTTCACCCCAAGTGGAACGAAGTATTTTACGCTTACTGCCGTTAGCACACTTGCGCCACTGAAGTCCCGAGAAGAATTATTTCAAAGAGTTTATGAACTCAAGTATGCCGGATGGAATACGGGGCAATCCGACTATTACTTTCATGCAACCGAGGACAGACAAGAGGTTCGGGATTGGGTCTTTGGGGCAATAAAACAGCTGGACGACATTGAGATTGATGTGATCATTGCTCAAAAGAACAAAACGAACCCATCTTTGTATCTTCAATATGAACCCTTTACGGGGAAGCCGGAGAAACGAGACCCATTCACGGATGGGCCGAATAAAGACGGGTGGAGAGAAATCAAACTCAAGCCCATCAGGTCAGAGGAATTATTTTATGACAAAATGTCACAAATGCTATTGCAATACATATTCCGGCGACACGAAGACAAAGACCACATTGAGAAAATTGTTGTGGTCCTCGGCTCTTTGTTTACGGATGCAAAGCGCGGATATGTGCTCAAGAGTTTGAAGCGGTATCTCAAAAACAACTTCAAGAAGCCCTTTTATGTTTACTTTCACGCCACTGCGTCAGACATCAACTGTCAGATCGCCGATTACTGTGGGTGGGCAGTATATGTAAAAACCGAGAGAGGAGAAACGAGACCGTGGGAAGAAATTAAAGGAAAGGTGAGAAGCTGTTTTGATGTATTTGCCCGAGGAGATGGTACCGAATACTATGAACATAAAACATGACCACCCCGCCTATCCCTTTCGGGAAGAGCCCGAGGGCTCTTGTCAGCGGGGTGGGACCTTTACTTGCAGTATACACAGTTCTGGTACCACAAGCAATAAGCTGGGGATAACGCTATAATGAAGTCAACTTATGGACAAGACATTCCTTGAACAACAGAAAACCCTTGCATTACAACGCCTCGAAAGTTTTAGGGACAAGGACGGGGAAGAAAAGCAGGCAGTAGTGATGGCCCATGAATATCTCTCATCTTTACTTCACCCAGAGAACTTCACTGATGCTCAAAAAGAGGACCTACGAAAACTTGCGCTAGAGTTTGGATACAAAGAGGACACCAACTTCAGTGAGTGGACCCCAACCTTTCCTGCTGTGGTGAGTAGCGGGACAGAGTAAAAAGCCGTTTTACAGAAGGGGAATATCAAAATGAAAAGCAGGGTTGGGTAAAATATGCTATATTAAACTTATGAAAAAATACTCACCAAGAGCAAAAAAGCGTTTTTGTCCGCAATGCAGTAAAGTATTTAGGCCAATGACTGATAGCTCGTGGGATTGGAACTTCAAGGTGCATAATCTTACCTCAAAACGGCACAAAAAATAGTGAGTGGTAGGCGGCAACTTGTCATTGTCAACAAACCATCGAAGTGCGATAATAAACATTATGCAAAGGATTTACAAAGTACATTTTGTCCACCTTATCGTGCTTTGGGTCTTGGGGGTCAGCATCTGGTGGTGGGTATTCTCAAAAATAGCGGATTATTATGCCTTTGGCATTACGAGAGAGTTGTTTCGTTTGCTCCTCGATTAATCAAACTTGGCATCAATTATCGGCATCATCTTTCTTTTCTTAATACCCGCAGGACTTACGCTCTACACGATCCACTGGAGAAACTACCACGCCAACACACACACACACACACACACACACAAGTATTCTTTAATGTGCAAGTTTTTCGCTAATGCTGTTGGTTGAAGGTCTGGAGGGTATATTGGCGACGCTCCACGACTCAAACGCCGCGCATCCGTAGTTGAGGTGGTGAATGAGCTATGATGATGCGAAACTGAACGCGAAAGCCGATTTTCCTTGCAGGAGAAGGGTTCTAACGTCGTCCAGTACCCCCAGCAGTCTAGAATAAGTTCGGATGACCGAGTGCCATCAGAACTGGAAATTCTAAGATTCACTCCGTCCCATCACGACATACCGGCTGAGCGCCGTATTCAGAAACTCAAAGACCGCCATTCGGCGGTCTTTGAGTCTGAAGGCAACTTATGCAAAATTAAGCACGAGATTCATTTCGAAGAAGTAATAAAAAACTGCCCACCTGTCCATCGGATATACCGATACGACAATAATGAACAGTCCTGATGATGTGTCTCAGACGTCTTACGCGGTTAATTTGTAGCCTCTTTTGGTGTGCCAACCATGAAGGCGTCTCGCTTGACTGAGGCTCCAGCCAAACACCAAACGTCGCTCAAGGTACCTTCCGAACTTTGTTTTGCTTTTTCTGAGTTTCTGAAGTACATATCTGTGGCGAACTCCATCGACAACTATTATCGCCAGCATTACGATAAGGACTACACAAAGAACCATTTGCGCTATCATATCTACCCCTCTTAGTGTTGAAGAAACCCAATAAAAGAATAGCATGTGTAATTAATTATGTCAACCCGGCATTTGCGTGGGTAATCCTGACCGAGTCCCATCAGTACAAGAGGTGAAGGGGATGCTAGAATACGCTTACTTGGAATCGCCAAAAAGACCTTGAGCAGGCTCTTATATTGTGAATTACGAAATAGAAAAACTGTGGATAACTCGCTATGCATAAAAGTGTGTAGTGGTAGAACGAAATCGGGCGATGGTTGGTGTTTCCATCACCCATTTATTGGCTTTGTTGAGGTGTGACGTGTAAATTTATAAAACCACGGCGTTGTGGCTGTTTTGTTTTTCTTTTTAAAACTGCGGTTTTTGGAATTTCGTAATTCACAGTCTTATACACAAATTTTTTCTTTGAGCGAGTTGAAAACCGCCTTATCTTTGGGGTGAGTGAGCAAGGACGATACTTCGCTGATGGGCATCCAGCGTGCTTCAGGGTTCATCGGATCTTCGGGTGCAAGTTTCTCGTGTTTGGTCGTAAAGAAAAAGAGGGTGATCTCTCGTATCTCCGGCGTATCGCCGTGGTTGCGCTGAATCCGATCGCGCTCGTAGATCGCGAGTTTTCCGCGCGCGGTTAGCTTCCTTTCGGGAATCCCGGTCTCTTCGCGGATCTCGCGCATTGCGGCAGGCAGGAGCTCTTCACCGCGCTCGACGTGCCCCTTGGGCAGTGACCAAGAGTTGTGGTTCTGGTTCACCACGACGACGCCAAGCTTTGGGTTCCAGACAATTCCACCTGCTATCTTGACCATATGTATTTATTGTATCAATGTTTTCCTTGTTTCCTTTTTGAACGCTCCGCTAAGTTGCATAAGACGGGGATAACCCTGAGTTTTTGTATAAAATGTAAGCAAGTTAAGGCTTTTCTGGCTGAGTTTTCCCCAGCCGTCTTTCGTGGAATAAATGAAAACATGTCGGCGAATTCGCGTATGGCGATCTACGCTAAGGCTCCGTTCACGAATAACTTCCTAATCACCCATTAACTTAATTCTGTCCACCAAAGGCAGTGCCAAAGGCGGCCTTTAAGAATCTTGCCCCAAAGGCCGCCTTTGGTACTGCCTTTGATGTGTCCATGACAAGATTAATTTAATGGGGTACTAGTTATTCGTGAACGAGCCCTTTGTGCCACGTTCACACTTTATGGAAGTTATTTATGAACGGGGCCTAAGCCGCCATGCGCTCTCTGATGCGTGCGACGAGCGCCTCAAGCGACCACTCGCTCTTGATCAAAAAGTCGGTAGTGCCGAGATCCGAAACTTTGGCGATAGTTTGCGCGTCGATGGAGTTGGTGAGCACTAAGACGAGTACATGTTTGCCCCACGCATCGGAGCTCCGCAACTTTGAGAGCATGGTGACACCGTCCATGATTGGCATAAAGATGTCGAGCAGGATGAGCGACGGATGGTTTTCCCTTGCGATCTTCAGCCCCTCCTCCCCGTCAACCGCTTCCAAGACAGAAAATCCTTCTTCCGAAAGTTTGTCGTTGAGCACCTTGCGAAGAGCAGTGTCATCTTCAACAATAAGAACACTTTTTTTATTTTTGTTCATAATAATCAGTCATTAGTCATCGATCACCCGTCATCAGGAAATTTTTGCAACATTTTCTCGTGACTGAAAACTGGTGACTGAAGACTTTTTTTATAATTCATTTCTTTTTTCCCTTGAAAATTTGTTCTGCGCGTTTGACCACCTCATCAAGCGGCGTGTCGGCTTTGACCAGATAGGCCGAAAGATGCAGTGGCTCAACGCGCGCCCTCTCCTCGTCGCTGTTTTGATTGCTGAGGGTGACAATATGCACCTCTGCACCCCAAGCACCCGATTCACGGATGCGTTTCGCCATCTCCAAGCCGTCAATCGGATACATTATGACGTCAGTAATAATCATATCCGGCTTTTCCGCAAGTGCAAGCCGTATGCCCTCTTCTCCTGTTCCCGCCTCGAGCACATTGTAGCCGGCATCCTTCAGGCGTTCGGCCAGGACCTTCCGCAGGGAAAGGGAGTCTTCAACCACGAGGATATTCTTTTCAACCATGGCCTCAAGTATAGCAAAGCTAGTATTCGCTGTCTTGTGCATGAGTAAAGAACGTCAGTCCGCTCGACCCCCATAGCAGAGCTATGGGGCATTCGACAGACTGAACCAGGCGTTCTTTGCTGGAGCTGAATCGGCCTCCGCCAAAGGCAGTACCAAAGGCGGCCTTTAAGAATCTTGCACCAAAGGCCGCCTTTGGTACTGCCTTTGGCGTGTCCGTGACAAGATTAAGTTAATGAGTACTAGTAAATATCTTCAGTTTTTAGTGAGCATTTCTTTGGTGGGTAGTACTTAGCGCCGCTTTGACCCCTTCTCTCTTGAAGTATAGAATGAGATTCTATGGCAAAAGTCATCATTTGCACGGGAATTTCCGGTTCGGGTCGCAAGGAATATCTCGACCGATTTGCCGACTACGCCGGAAAGTTGGGGAAAAAGGTGAAAGTGCATCATGTGGGCCAGCTCATGATCGAACGCGCAAAACGTGACGGGCTCAACATCACCCCTAAGAATATCTTGAATACGAACCGCCACACGATGCAGGCGCTACGGAGCGGTGTTTATGAGAGTATCATGCGGGGCATAAAAGACGACCACAAAAAGTACGATCTGATCATCGTCTCCATACACGGATTCTTTTATTGGAAAAAGACGTTTCATCACTCGTATGATCATCACTATATTGCTCGATTCAAGCCAGACCTCTTTATTACCGTGATGCGCGATACGGTTGACGTCCGCAAGGCGCTTGCCAAACGCGATCAATGGAAGCGCGAACGCTTAACTGAGCAGGAGATCTCGCTGTGGCAGAATGTGGAAACGGAAGTTATCGCAACGTGGGCGGAATTTTCAGGTTGCCCGTATTATGCGTTTTTTGACGTCCAGCGCCTCTGCACGCTTTTCAAGCTCGTATTTTTGCCTGATATGGAGTCCGCCTACATTTCCATGCCTATGACGCACATGATGGACCACAAGAATCGCGCGCGCATTGATCACTTTATAAAAAAGCTCGAGCAATACTTTGTTGTCTTTGTGCCGAATATCGGAAAAGGGAAGATCCCCGAGGTTTCCAAGGGGTTGTCGAGAAAGACTCATGCGCAATATACGAACTCATACCAAATGGTGAAAGTTGACCTTGATATCTTGCTCCACCAATCCAAGCGCATCATCGTATTCTTCCCCAAGGCGGTTTCTTCTCCCGGCGTGATCAACGAGCTTCGCGAGGCGCACGAGACGAATAAAGAAGCATGGCTCATCTATCCCCAGAAGTCCGCGAGCCCTTTTCTTATCTACTATTACGACCGCTCCTTCTTGAATGAGAAGCAGTTCTTCCAATTTTTGGAGCATGAAAAAAAAGGTACACCGCAGTTTAAACATAAGCTGGATTAATTTGGGCGTACAAGGTCGAACCTTAGGGATCAATTCTTAAAGGTTCGACCTTGTACGGCGATAATCATGTCCGATAAAAACATCATTGTCAGCGTTGCGGTACTCCTTCTTGCGGTCGGCGTTGTGCTCTATGCGATCTCCGGCGGAAGCCCCGTCACGAAGAGCACCGTGACGGTGGCTCCAGATTCTTCGCCGGTTGCTGTCTTCGCGCAATGCCTGAAAGACAGAGGGGTGATCTTTTACGGGGCGTTCTGGTGTCCGCACTGCGTGAACCAGAAGAAGCTTTTTGGGGATGCTGTCGCCCTCTTGCCATATGTCGAATGTTCGACACCGGACGGCAATGGCCAACTGGAGATCTGCAAGACGAAGAAAGTCGACGGGTATCCGACATGGGAATTCGCGGATGGCTCGCGGCTTTCCGGCGAGCGGACATTCGCGGAGTTGGGCGAGAAGTCGGGATGCCCGGTGCCGCCGAGTGAGTAAGGGAACACAAGACGGCCCAAGGTTGCCACAAATACAAGGTGGAACCTTAAAGCTGTTTCCTCAAGGTTCCACCTTGTATTTGTGGCAACCTTGGAGAAGTTGGCCGTCTTGTATTTTCTAAACCTTTTCTCTTTACTATGGACATTGGATTTTATTTTACAAAACTTCTCGCCCTTGCCACGCTCATCGGCAATCTCGCCACGATTGGCCTTGCCCTCTTTTTTCTCATCCGTCGTTCGATCTTCGACCGCATCATGAACTGGCTCGGCACGCGCGCGATGGGAATCGGCCTTTTTCTGTCCTCGGCCTCAACCATCGGTAGCCTCATTTATTCCGAAGTAGTTGGTTTTCCCGCGTGTATTCTCTGTTGGATCCAGCGCATTTTTATGTACCCGCAGATGTTTCTCTTTGGTCTTGCGTTCTGGAAAAAAGATCGGCATGTTGCGCCGTACACGCTCCTCCTCTCGCTCATCGGAACGGCGATTGCTCTCTATCAATGGATCAAGGACATGTTTCTAGTCTATACGCACACCACGCTTCCGTGCGTGGAGGTCACCGGACTTCCATCGTGCGATAAGATCTATGTCTTAGAAATGGGCTATATCACAATCCCGATGATCGCACTCAATGCGTTCATATTGCTCGCTATCGTCATGTGGGCCGCTATTCGTCACGACAGAGAGGGTGTTTCTGCGTAACGTTTAAGGCGAAAGATTCTCGAGCGCAAAGCGCGCCTTGAAATGGCGGAGGGTTTTGTAGCGCCCCTCAATGGGAACTGCTCTGGGAAGGGAATTACGCAGGTCATAAAGCCCTTTTACGCAGTCGGCGACATAATAAAGATCGTCGCGCTCATATTTGTTGCGCGGAACTGCGGCACGGACGTAATTCCGTAAAGGGAATTTCTCCGTTTTTGTTTTCGGGTTATAACGACCAAACGCGAACGCACCGAGCTCGCAGAGGCGCACGCCCTTGAGCAAAAGGAGTGCTGTGAGCGTAATGCCGCCAAAGTCGCCGCGTGTCATGCGCGTTCCTTCAAAAAACTTGTCGATATCAATGTAAACAGCATGTCCGCCGAAGGGTAGAACGAGCGGTATGCCGAGTCCGGACATGTACGCGCCGAAGTCCTGTACGAGCCCGATGCGCCCCGCGAGATATTCTTCTTTGACAACTGTTCGCAATCCTTCGACGATGGTCATAATGTCGCGTCCCGACAGTCCGCCATAGGTCGGGTGTCCCTCAGTAAGTATCTGGTGGTCACGAAGCGCCTCAAGGATCCCGGGGTACTGTTTTTCTAGAGTTGTCCCTTTTTTGATCGCTAGTACGCCACCCATATTCGCTAAGCCGTCTTTCTTGAGCGAGATGATGAAGCCATCGGCGAGCGCAAATTCTTCCCTAACGATGTCCGCGATACTTTTCTTTTCGTACCCTTTCTCGCGTTTTTTGATGAACCATGCGTTCTCGGCGAATCGGCAGGCATCCAGAAAAAATGGCTTGCCGTGCTTCTTGGCGAGTTCTTTCGTCGCCTTCAAATTGGCGAGCGAAACCGGCTGGCCGCCGCCGGTATTATTCGTGATCGTCATGCGGACGAAGGGGATGTCCTCGCCGCGTTCTCGGAGAAGCACTTCGAGTTTTTCGAGGTCAATGTTCCCCTTGAAAGGCGCCGTGGTGTCCTTGTCGAACGAGCGGTCCACAAGGTCAAGTGCCTCAATCCGATTCGCTTCGGCATTTGCGCGGGTGGTGTCAAAAAAACTGTTGGACGGAACGACAAGGTGTTCTCCCGTCAGACGCGAAAAAAGAGCGTGTTCGGCGGCGCGGCCTTGATGAAAGAGAAAGATCTCCCAGTCGGGAAGCGCGATACCAAATGTTTGGGAAAATTGTTCAAGCAGTTGAAAATACCCCCAGTTCGACCCGTACGCTTCATCGCCCAAAATGAGTGCGGATAGTTGCTCCACGGTCATGGCTGTCGTGCCAGAGTCGGAGAGGAGATCGCCGCCTTGAAGCATCTCTGAAGGAAATTGAAATACGTTCCACCCCGCCTTCTCTGCGGCACGCAACCGCTCTTCCTGCGTGAACGGATGGTGTAGTCGCACATAAGCGTTCACATGCGCCCGCGGCTG
>Ga0155394_164_pt2 | contig 14427 bp, 15 predicted proteins | sample RifCSPhighO2_02_FD_106362 | JGI IMG/M metagenome (GOLD analysis project Ga0155394, IMG submission 106362) | Candidatus Lloydbacteria bacterium RIFCSPHIGHO2_02_FULL_50_13 | reverse complement strand
AGGATGAATGGACGCAAGATACTTTAGGGCGGGCGGCGGCCCGCTCCGCTTCCAAAAAACTTGCCCGTGGTTCCGCCCGCCAAATACCCCGTCGGCTTGCCGCGGGTATTGGACGGGCGGACAAGTTTATTTTCTCACTCTTTTTTGACAAGTGACGAGACGGTTAAACGCAATTGCTTTGGCGTGGTGTTTCCGCGCCTGAACCACATGCTCCGGCTCAGCGACGAGTTCAAGTTTTCCTCCAATGAACCGAAAGAGAAACTCCTGCCCATCGACGACCACTTTAGCAGAATCAAGGCACCCAACTTTTCCTTGCGAAGAGTAAATCTCCACTTCGTTAACCTGCATGGCCAACCCCCACGTGAATGGTGAATGAACTAGGAAATTTGTACCGTGAATATTTAAGTTACGCAAGTGGACAAACCCCCAGTCTTTCTTAGGTAAGCAGTTCTTCCACCACCGCCTTGACGTCACCGCCGTCAGCAGCGCCTTTACACTCTTTTAATACCGCGCCAATGAATTTGCCCATGCCGGATTTATCCGTGATGCCGAGTTCAGCCTTTTTCGCGAGTGCGATCTTTTTGATCTCCTCGCGCGGCATTGCTTTGGGGAGAAACTCTTCGATGATGAGCAACTCCTTCTTCTCTTTTTCCGCGAGTTCAGGTCGTCCACCTGCGGTGAATTGTTCAGCAGAATCTTTGCGCTGTTTGACGAGACGTTTTAAAACAACGAGTGCGTCGTCGTCGCCAATCTCTTCTTGCGGGGGCCGCCGTTTTGCGACAAGCTCATTGGTAAATGCGGCCAACATTCCGCGTAATACCTCAAGACGCAGAGCCTCTTTCTTGCGCAATGCATCTTTCATTTGTTCTCGCACGGTTTGTTGAATAGTCATAAAAATGAGATAGCTAAAAAATATTTTTGCAGTATAGCGCTTTTCCAAAGTGGTCAGTCATTGACAAAACGAGCGTTTTATGATAACATCCTTAGTTGGAAGATTGACAGGCAGGCGAGTTTTTTCGATCAACATGCACAAACAGGGAGCGCATCATGTTAAACCGCAACGAAATGCTTCTCCGTCGAATGGAGAATGCGGTTATACGTCGCTTAAGGCAACAGGTGAGACGATTGGAAGCGAAATGTCGTGAATTGGAAAAAACGCAAAAATCTCCACACGACGCGAAGACGGGGGCGCTCACCAGCGAGCGATTTGAAGAACTTGCCGACAGAGTCATTCACGGTCGGCACCGTCGCGCAAGTGAAAAGAAAGAGCCCGTTGCATTGGTCATGATTGACATCGATTTTCTGAAGCCGGTCAATGACACATACGGACACGCTGCGGGCGATGAAGTCTTGCGTGTGTTCAGTGAGCTCACACAAGGACACTTGAAACGGGAAGGGGATCTGGTGTGCCGTCGCGGCAGTGGTGCAGATGAATTCCTCCTGCTATTATGCGGCGCGAACGAGATGGATGTACCGGAGATTGTCGAAAAACTGCGTAAAAAATTCGAGAAGACCGCTTTCACGTTCCACGATGGAACGAAGAAAAGCGCACGCCTCCATCCTAGTTTTTCCTACGGGACGGCCATGTGCAAGGGCAACAAGGACACGCTTTCCGAGATGTTTGCTCGCGCTGACAGGGAGATGTACGCAGAAAAAAAAGCACGCAAGTCGTCGCGCTAGCATTGCACCGTTCCAAGAGCCCTCACGGGGCTCTTTTTTGTCCTTCCTCGTGGAGATCCGCCTCTCAGACGGCCACGACCACAGGCGGGCCACTACGGGGTATACCCGCACACTTACTTTTTTCAAAAAGTAAGTGTGCGGGTATAATAACGCCAATGCACAAGCTTAGGAGTCGTGACGCAAAAAACTGGTACCAAGAGCCGCTTTTGGAGGTTACAAAAGCATTAAAGACTGACCAGTCGCGCGGTTTAACTAGAGAAGAGGCCATGTCGCGTCTTCGGCGTTTCGGGCCGAACGTCCTGTCCGAAAGCGACCGAAAAACTCCGATCGATCGGATCGTTCTGGAGTTCAAAAGTCCGCTCACGTTTATCTTGCTTTTGGCGGGCATCGTCACATCGCTCCTCGGTGAGTACGTTGATTCAACGGTTATTTTTCTCGCACTCATCATCAATATCGCCATTAGCCTCTATCAGGAGGGGCGCGCGGATCATGCTTTCCTTCGCTTGCGCGATGCACAGGAGAAATTCGCTGTCGTCGTTCGCGATGGCGAGAAAAAACAGATAGCCGCCGATGAAATCGTCCCGGGTGACATACTCGTGCTCGAGGTCGGCATGAGTGTTCCAGCAGACGCGCGACTTACTGTCGTCCATAATCTGGAAATCAATGAATCACCGCTCACGGGCGAGTGGCTCGACGTCGCCAAAGAAGAGAAGGTATTCGACACGACCCTCCCGCCGACCGAACAAAAGAACATGGTCTTCATGGGGACCCTTGTGACCGGCGGATCGGGGCGAGCGATCGTGGTCGAAACGGGTAATAAAACGGTGATCGGCGCCATCGCCCTCGCCTTGGGCGGCGAATCGGACGTGCGGACGCCGCTCCAAGGAAATATTGCCCGCGTCGCACGACTCCTCTCATACATCGTGCTCGGTGCGTTGGTGCTTATTTTTGCGCTAGGACTCTCACGCGGCGAGCCGTTGACTGAACTCCTACTCATTTCCATTGCCATCGCGGTCGCGGCGATCCCCGAAGGCCTGCCTGCCGCCGTAACAGTGATTCTTGCGATCGGCATGGAGGCGATACTTGCGCGCGGTGGTTTGGTCCGGAATTTGCTTGCCGCGGAAACGCTCGGTTCGACAACGGTCATCCTCACGGATAAAACCGGCACGTTGACGAAGGCAGAAATGCGCGTGGCGCGCGTGTTGACGCTCGGGAGCCTCCTCTTGGAAGAAGCGCGCGGAAACAAAGAAGATAAAGAGCATGAAGCGCACGGCGATGAGCGCGATATTCTTGAATATGCGGCGCTTGCCTCCGATGCGTTCATTGAAGAGAAAGGCACGGTGGGGGAGGACCCACTCACGGAGCGGATCGTTCACGGACGTCCCGTTGAGCGTGCGGTGGTACTCTCGGCGCTTGAATCGGGATTGAATCAAACCGAGCTACTCGCCAATTATCCGCGGATCGACTTTCTGCCGTTTGAATCACGGTATCGCACGGCGCTTTCTTTGAATCACATCCGCGGGTTGAAACGCAACAGGGTCTATGTGACCGGAGCGCCGGAATATATCCTTGAAAATACCGTCGCGGTGTATTTGGAAGGAAAAACGCATGCCAAAACAAAAGAGATCGCGGAGCGTTTTGAAAATGTATTGAAAAAGTATACCAACGAAGGAATGCGCCTGATCGGCGTCGCTTTCAAAGACACCGACGCGGCGACGCTCTCGCGCGGCGACGGAGGCGCGGCGGCTTTTTCAGAAGGACTTATTTTCGGAGGATTCATTGTGCTCCACGATCCGCTCCGTGAAGATGTCTCCACTTCAATAGCACTTGCGCGGCACGCGGGGACCCGTGTCATCATGCTAACCGGCGACAATCCGGAGACGGCACGTACCATAGCGAAAGAATCCGGTATCTGGCGCGACGGCGATACGCTCCTGTTGGGTTTCGAATTGGAGAAACTTTCAGATGAAGAGCTCGCGAAGCACATTCACACGACGAGCGTCTTCGCGCGCATGCTCCCCGAGCACAAACTTCGTCTTGCGCGCGTGCTCACAGCGAAAGGCGAAGTGGTCGCAATGACCGGAGACGGCGTGAACGATGCGCCCGCGCTTCGGGCGGCGTCGATCGGTATTGCGCTCGGCTCCGGAACGGAAGTGGCGAAAGAGGCCTCGGACCTCGTCCTCCTCAACAATAGCTTCAGCATCATCGTTGCGGCGATCGAAGAGGGGAGGCGTATTGTCGATAATTTGCGCAAGATCGTCGCGTACCTTCTTTCCACATCCTTCGGGGAGATCATTGTCGTCGCCGGCGCGCTTCTCTTGGGGCTTCCGATCCCGATTCTTCCCGCGCAGATTCTTTGGACGAATATACTCTCCGAAGGGTTCATGAATTTTGCGTTCGCGTTCGAGCCAAAAGAAGACGGCCTGATGACGCGGGATCCGAAACGCTCCGGAGCTCTTTCCATGCTCTCGCGAGAACTCACCGTCTTCATCGGCGTAGTCGGCATCTCTTTGGGACTAATTCTCCTTATAGCCAACTCCTTCTTCGTCCTCGTTTGGGAGCTTCCCGCCCCAGAAGCACGTACGTTGACCTTCATTGCGCTCACGCTTGGGACTGTGCTCACCTCCTTCGCCTTCAAAGACCTTCGCTCCTCGCTTTTTTCCGTGAAGGTACATTCAAACAAATATCTGCTCGGCTCGACCACCTTCGCGCTCACGGGGCTCGTCCTTGCCATCTCATTCGATCCGCTTGCCAACCTTCTGCGCCTTGTGCCGGTCGACTTTGTCAAAGCCGCCCCCGTTCTTCTTGGCGTGGTAATTACGAACATTGCCGTGGTCGAATTGGCAAAATATTTCCTGTTTGAGCGCCGCGGGAGGGGTGTGGTACGCTAACACCATGGAAATCATACTGTATATTATTCTTGGAGTGATAGTCGGAGCGGCCATTGTTTGGTTTATGCTCAAGAAACGATCGACGGAAGACGTCGCGCAAGATTCGCAGGGAATGATGCTTCTCGGACAGCAGATGGCGGAGCTTACGAAACAGCTGGATGCCAAGCTCTCAGAGTCACGCCGCGATATGACCGAGGCGGTGCGCACACAATTTTCCGAGTCGCAAAAGTTGCTTCGGGAGATCAATGAACAAATGAATAAAAGCTTGGTTGACGTCGCCAAAGAGCAGACGAGGACGAACGAGGCGACGACACGCTTCATGACGATTGCCGAGCAGTTGGCAAGTCTCGAAAAGGTGCTCAAACACCAAAAACAACGGGGGAACTTGGGTGAGGCATCGCTTGAGCTCATTCTCTCGAATATTCTCCCCCCTGGCGCATACAAGATGCAGCATCATTTTTCTAATAATGATGTGGTTGATGCGGCCATCGTCACCAAAGAAGGCATTATTCCCGTTGATGCAAAATTCTCACTTGATAATTATAACCGTGTGACAGAGGCGATTGACGAGAAACAGCGCGAGGAATTGGAAAAAGAATTTAAGAATGATCTCAAGAAGCGTATTGATGAAACGGCCAAGTATATCCGCCCCGAAGAGGGGACGCTCCCGTTCGCATTTATGTTCATTCCCGCCGAGGGCATCTATTACGACCTTTTGGTGAACGAAGTGGGTGCAATCAAAGTAAATACCCGCAATCTTATTGATTACGCATACAACGAAAAAAAGGTCATCATCGTATCTCCGACAACGTTTGCAGCGTATCTCCAGTCCGTATTGTATGGTTTTAAGGCATTCAAAATAGAAGAGACTGCTAAAGATATCATTCGTCGTGTGAACGAGCTCGGGAAACACTTGAAGGCATATGAGGACTACGTGGCCCGTCTGGGGAATTCACTGTCGACGACCGTAAACCACTACAACGCCGCCTACAAGGAACTAGGCAAGGTGGACAAGGACATAACGCGCATAACAGGGGATTCGCCCGGCCTTGAGCCGAATTTGCTTGAAAAACCCCAACTTGAAGAATAAAAATCCGCCCTTTGTGGGGGCGGCTTGTGTGTGAAGCTCGCGTAGTTAGTAGTTATTTGCCTGTCGCGACCTTGCCTTCAGGGGTGTACTTAACTGTCACACCAGAAGGGAACTGCAAGTACGCGACTCCGTCGACGCACTCATTGCCATAGCCGGATCGGTTGAGTTGAAGTTTACCTGCTTTTTGCAAATTGCCGATGGGGCGGCTCCTTCATCCAGTCCGTAAATTTCTTCTCGGACAGACGTGACTTTGCGCCTGCTGACCGCGCTGCCCATTCGGCGAACTCCGAAAGCGAAGTTTGGTGCGTACGTTTTACGTTTTGGAGATTCCAATAGGAACCGCGACCTGACGGCGTAGTGGCTGACCGTTCGGTATAGTGCACTGAGTGCCCACCACCCTTCACCTGAAATATCGCGGTGACCGTGCGGATCTTCTCTGCACCCCGATCTTCGTAGTCGGACCCAATTGCAATCTGCGCGGATTTCATCGTGTAAACTCCTATCAATTTGCCTAGGAAGCATGGTAGCATATTCTCATAAAAAAGTCAAGAACCTTGTGTTTGCATAATCTAGAAAAACATGTATACTCCTTAGCACTATGAATTTTGCAGTAATAGCAACCGGTGGGAAGCAGTATAAAGTCGAGCAGGGGAGCGTTCTTCGCGTGGAGAAACTCGATAAGCTTTCGGGCGTAAAAGACAGAAAAATCACTTTTGATAAGGTGCTTTTGACCGACGACGGCAAGACGACCACCGTAGGAACTCCGCACGTTTCAGGGGCAAAAGTATCAGCCACCGTTCTTGGTGATGGCCGCCACAAGAAAGTGCTCGTGGTGAAATACCAACCAAAAAGCCGCTACTATAAGAAGAATGGCCATCGACAACCCTTTACTGAGGTCAAAATAGACTCCATCGGGTAAAAACTCGCCACGGGCGGGTCTTGTTTTCTAGTGGACGCCAATATACTAAAAAACCAGTTGGCTTGTTTTTCGTGATCGCGACGAGTACTCGTACGTAACACCACCTTCCAACTTTTTCCAGGGCAATTGCTCAACCGCTCCTTAACAACCACAAGCGAGAATAGAGAAAATATCCTTGCCAACCAGTGGTTTTCTGAAAAGTCCATTTTTCTGTTTTAAGCTTTTGTTAAGCCATATGTTGAAAATTCTGTGAAAAAAGTTGGAAAGGGGTGGTACGTAAGTAAGAGCCTATCCTAATAACCATTGCCGAGCGAAATTCGCGAGATTCGTCGCGCGGAATCGTGAAACGGAGGGAGGCATGCCCGTAGGCCTGTTGACCGACGTTTTGCGGTTCCGCGCAGGATATCGCGGATTTCGGCGGCAAAGGAATGTGGCGGATTTCATGTGTTCCGGTGGTTATTGGGATAGGCTCTAAGTATCTGCTCACTAAACCGAGTAACGTTGTCATTGCGAGGCCTTTAGGCCGTGGCAATCCAGAGAAATTGCATAAAAAATTACTGGATTGCTTCGCTCTGCTCGCAATGACAGTGGGCTTGCGTAAAACGTCACACTCGGAGTTGTGAGCAGATACGTAAGTAAGTATTGACAATTAGAGCAATCTTATGCTACACTTCGTTTGGTTAGTTCGGCCGTCAAACAACAGAAAGGAGATAGGCAATGAAAGTAGCAATGTCCGTACTCAATGGCGCAGCTGTTGGTTTCGTGATCTCTGTGGTGAGTCCGTACGACGTCATGGACTGGCAATGGTGGGTCGCAATCCTAACCCTACTGACAGTCAATGTACTTTACGCCAATACCAAGTAGCCACCGCATCTTTTTTCGGGCTGACGCAATCGCGACCAGCCCTTTTCTTTTACTCTCACTTCCAGTAACACTTCTTTATTTTCTCCCCTCAAGGGCGTAGCGTAGCGTGTCGGCGTCGGAGTATTCAAGTTCAGTTCCTGTCGAGAGGCCGCGGCCGAGCATGGTGATCGCAATCTTACTTTCCTCGGCGATTGGAAGAATGGCATTCTTCACATACTCCGCGGTATGCTCGCCCTCCGGCGTCATCGCGCAGGCGAGAATGATCTCTCTCAATGTTGTATTTTCTTTTTTGACGAGGTCGCGAAGCCCACGTGTCCGTATCTTCGATTCCGGCTCTTTCTCGAGAATGGGTAGGGTGCCGCCAAGCACAAAATAACGACCGTGGTAGGTATCACTTTTTTCCACCGCCTCCATGTCAGCATCGCGCTCAACGACGAGAAGTTGGGAATGTTCCCGATGAGGATCAATGCATACCGCACACTCGTTGCCTCGCTCGTGCTTTTTCATAAAGTAGCGATGACAGCGGGTACATTCCGCGACCGCACGTTCAAGCGACTCAATCAGCGACACCAGTTCAGCGACATAGGCCTTATTTTTTTTGAGCAAAAAATAGACAAAACGTTTCGACTGACGAGAGCCGATGCCGGGGAATTCCGCGAAGAGCGCGGCAAGTTTCTGTACAGGGTCCATGAGTTTAGTAAGCGTAATGCGTACAATGTGGAACCTTAAGAATCATTCCCCAAGGTTCCACATTGTACGCATTACTAAAATGCCTCCTCGAACATGCGGTCAACCCCGTGGCTCTTCTCGATCTCACGGAAAGTGCTGTGCTTGTCGTCGAAATAGAGGTCCACCTTGCCGGTGGGGCCGTTCCTGTGCTTTTCAATCATGATTTCGGCGATATTCGGCTTATCGGAGTTTTCGTTCTGCTTGTCGTCGCGATGGATGAACATGACCACGTCGGCGTCCTGCTCGATGGAGCCGGAATCACGCAAGTCGGAGAGGCGCGGTTTTCCTCCGCGCTGTTCAACGGCACGAGAGAGCTGTGAGAGGGCGAGCACGGGCACGTCGAGGTCTTTGGCGAGCCCTTTGAGCGACCTCGAGATCTCGGTCACTTGCTGAACCATCGAATCCGACGAGCGCATTGGCGTCATGAGTTGGAGGTAGTCCACGATCACGAGTTGTAAGTTGTGCTCGCTTTTCATGCGGCGCACCGCAGAGCGCATGTTCATGATATTGATACCCGCCTGATCGTTGATGAAGATGGGCGCCTTTGAAAGGCGGTCGAGTCCTTCGCGCAGGTGGGCGAATTCGTGATCTTTGGAGAGTTGGCCTGTGCGGAGTCTCCATGCGTCCACGGAAGATTCCGCCGCGAGCATGCGGTCGATCAATTGCTGGGAGCTCATTTCGAGCGAGAAGATGCCGACGGGAATATTGCTTCCGACTGCGGCGCGGCGAGCAATGTCGAGCGCAAGCGAGGTCTTTCCCATTGAAGGCCGCGCGGCCAATATAATGAGATCGGATTTTTGCAATCCCGAGAGTTTATTGTCGAGACCGGAGAAGCCAGTGGTAACACCGCGAAGCCCGCCCTTTTCTTCGTGTATCTTCTCAATGCGCATCCATGCTTCCGCAAGCGCGTCCTTGATATTCTTGATGCCCGCCCCAGAGGAGATATTCGTGACGGCGTAAATTCTGCTTTCCGCTTCGTCAAGTATCTCTTCAAGCGCCATTCCTTCTTGATAACCGAGTTCGGAGACGTGATCGGCGACGTTGATAAGCTCGCGAAGAATATGTTTTTTGCGGATGGTGTCGGCGTAATATTTTGCGTTCGCGGAGGAGGGGACGCTTCCCGCGAGTTCGGCGAGATACGCGCGTCCGCCGATGGGATCGAGCTGGCCGCGTTCCTCAAGCCGCGTCGCGAGCGTGAGGAGATCAATCGGCTCATGCTTGCGATGAAGGTCAAGCATCGCCTCGTAGATGACGCGATGTTTTTCCGCGTAAAAAGATTTCGGTTGGAGCAAGTCGGAAATATCGTAGAGCGATTCTGTGCGCAGCATGACCGAGCCCAAGAGCGCCTGCTCTGATTCAAGGTGCTGGGGTGGAAGGCGAAGGCCGGGGATCTGTGTGCGGATCATAGATGTAAAGTATTCTAGCATGCGCAAGGAAACTCAAGATAACTCAAAACTACCCATGTTTTCGCCTCTTCACCACTGCTATCTGTGGATAAAGCAAAGAAGACCATGTACTGCGCCATGCCGCAACCTTGAGTCTCCACAGGGCGCTGTGGGGAAGCTGGGGAAAGTCACCGTGGACAAGGCATGGAAGTACAAGGTCCGACCTTAAAGCAGTTTCCCCAAGGTCGGACCTTGTACTTCGTGTGGTGGGGTAGCAAAAAAACATCCGCCCCATCGTAATGGTGCAGATGTTGCAATGACTCAGAGATCAAGACGGAACTCGCGGCCGTGAGGAACAAAGCCCATTTCCGCATAGAGTGCCCGCGCCGCCTTGAGTTTCCGGTGGCTGTTGGCGACAACCTTATAACACCGCTCTTTTTTTGCGAGTGCGACCGCGTCCTCCATGAGTTTGCGCCCGAACCCCTTGCCACGCATAGATTCGGAAACACGCAGATCGTCAATGTACAGATAGCGCTTCTTCTGGTCTTGATGGATCGGGTCGCCGATAAGATAGGCAAAGACGTATCCGACGCATTCCCCGTTTTGTTCCGCGGCAATGCGGTAATATGGCGCATAATGAAGACGGCGGGAAATTCCGGCCTCTGTGTCCTTCATGTGTTTTCTCCGTTGCGTCTTCTCTTATTATAACATTGTGGAATGGGAAGAAGTTGTATTAGAATAGAATAACTCACATGACGCAAGTAAAACACACCGCGTGTCCTAACCCCAAAGCTCGCTGTACCCTCGCCAAGCCTCAGCGGGGTATTCGGCACGTGGCGCCATGGGTGTTTTTTTGGAAGCGGAATCGGCCTCCGCCGATGCAGGTATTGTGCATCCCCGCGGCAAAGCCGACGGAGTATTGCACACCAATAAAACCCGACAGCACGCAGGCGGTGATCCTCGCGGCGGGGAAGGGAACGCGCATGTCTCCACTCACCGAGACGCGCCCCAAGCCTATGCAGATGGTAGCAGGCAAAAACCTCATTGAGTGGAAGCTTGAAGCGCTTCCCGACGAGATCCGCGAAGTAGTCATCGTGATTGGCCATCAAGGAGAGCAGATCAAAATATATTTTGGCGACGCATGGAGAGGAAAGGCGATCCGTTACGTCGTTCAGAAGGAACTCAACGGCACCGCCGGCGCTTTATGGGCGGCGCGTGAACATTTGCACGAAAGATTTTTAGTCATGATGGGTGATGATCTCTACGCGAAAGAAGATATCGCGCGCATGCTCGATCACGAATGGGCCATCGGCGGACAGGAGATTATCAATAAAGAAGTTGGCGGTGAGATACTTTCCAACCCCGATGGCACCTTTGCGGGAATGAACGAGCCATGGCATTTTGTCGAACACGGCCTTATGAACACTGGGCTCTATGTGCTTTCCACGGAGATCTTCGCGTATGACCCAGTTCCAGTCGGCGGCTCATCAACGGAATTCGGCCTCCCGCACACACTGACAGTACTCGCTAAAGATATGCCCGTAGCTATCGTCAGGGCGACGAAGTGGCTTCAAGTGACTACGCCGGAGGATTTGCAAAAAGCCACAGAGTTCGTTTCAATGAAGCAATGAAGTCGCTCGAAGAGGCTGGCAATTCAGAGGGAAATGGGTTTTTGTCATTGGGCATTGCATCTGTACCGGGAGAACAAATAGGAGTAGCCGAAGAAGTCAATCAAAGCCTGGAAGCTCGTGGCAGATTGGAAATATCGCGACAGAAACGCTACGCTTTGCCCAAAGAGGTCGTGGCAGATCTTGCACATCCCCACACCAAGACAGGCTGGTTTGAATACTGGAAAGAACGATTAAAGGATGACCCCGAAGCAAATAAACTTGGGTGGTTGGGTCAAAAAAAGATGCCCACCGCACTTTTTCTATTGCTACAAAGATTAGTTAGAGATCGACTTGAAAATGAGAAAATCCTTGAGGCGCGTATGGGGATAATGCAAAGGCTCGCCAAACGCCTTGAGGATATTGATGCACACAGGGACTATCCTGAAAATGAACAGAGGGTGCGTTCGACGGTTTTTTGTGACCCCCAGTCCGGAGAATTATATGTAATGAATGACAAGGGGGAGCGCTTTCCGTTCAAACTTCATGACATCTTGCCCGATGCAGATTGGGGCCGTTATTATCGCCCGAATACTGATGTTCCGGAACAACTATGGCGCAAGATTCGTAAGCGTGCGGATATTGCCGAGGCGCGCGCGGCGATCGAAAAGATATACAATGACGAGCTTGCTGACCTAGAGAAGATAAACCAGACGACAACTGCATTTGACGGGGAGTGGATCGAACATGAATATGTTAAGGGTCGAAACATGGGGCTTCACGGGGTGATCTCGGAGCGCATGGCAAAAAACGCCTTGCATCGCCTCGCAGCGAGTCGCAGAGAGCTTGGTCTAAAAGTAGAAAGCGCAAATATTTTTGAAGATGCGGAGTTAAAGTATGATTTCAAGATTTCAGTAAATGTGTTACGCAGAGGAGTTGCCACGGAACCAGAAGGCTTGTCTCGAGCAGAATACGTTACAGAAAAGAAGGCCATGGGTATCCAATTTGCCGCAGGAAAAGGAGCTGGAAAGTCTACGCAGGTGAACAATGCGAAAAAGCTACTAGGGACAGATCGTGTTCGGCATCTCGTAAAACATCAAGTTGATGATATTGTGTTGGTGAAGTTCGACTTAGACGCGAATAGGCGTTACGGACAGTGGCTTGAGGAGGGAAAGCCACCAGGAGGACCAGAAAGGTATATGACTAAAGGTCAAAAAAAACACCTCCTACAGTTGGTACTTGCTCAACCAGGCTCGCCCAGCCTTTCTTCACCAAAAGTCGAGCAAGACGCCGCGCTCTCAAATGTGGCGAGTATTAAAAAGGCAACAGTTGGCACGAACATACCGAACGCCGTCGTTCAAAAAGTAGAAGTAAAAGAGCTTACACATCAGGAACAGGCCATACGTAACTTAAGGAAGCAGTTGGGGCTCGAACCATAATCCACGTATTTCATGCAAAATGCTCCCACGAACAGTAAGGCCACCTTCGCCGTGGGCTGCTTCTGGCACTCTGTTTCATCAAAACTGCCCCCCGTATGGTCAACTGTACGGGTCCCACTTGACTTATTGTTAAAAAAGTGTACGATTGAACTAGTCTTGCAAGCGTCAATCATAAGGAGGTGTAGGAATGTTTCCCGTCGCACGAACCATGAGGATCACCCTTTATGTAGGGTTGCAGTCCGGACTCAATCCGTGCAATAACGATTCTCCGTCGAGCAAAAGATACCTCGAGCAACTGCTTCGCCCTTTCATTGAGCGAATCAGTCCAAGGATGTTGTTTGTGTCTCCGGTAGTTGTCACTTACGGAAGTGAGGTGCTTCTGAATGTTGAAATCAATTTCAGCGGCTGCTGCCCCGATGGTACCGAGAACTTGTTAAGCATGGCGTTGGAAGAGAACATTCAATCCAGTGCCCTTGTTCGTGATGGCACGGTGCAAACAAGTTTGGGGCTTCATTGGTAAAAAGGTTCGGGTACCCTACGGGGCACTTTTTTGCCCATACAGAAGGAAAATTTATCGCGTGCGAAGGATTTTATAAAAAGGTAAGATTGACCTAATGACCGAAAAAGCAACTTTCGCCATGGGATGTTTTTGGCATCCCGATCTACTGTTTAGCAAGGTCCCCGGTGTTTTATGCGGGTATACAACCGCGCGCTCTGCGCGGGGCTGGAACCGCAGTTTGTGCGTCCGGCTTTGCGGTGCGCAAACTCGATAGTATCCCCACTATCGTTCCCTTGCCGTAAGAACCCCGCACTCCGTGCGGGGATTTCTTTTTTTTCCACCATGGATGCGTCTTTTTTGATGAAATATGCAAAATGTGCTAGGTTGTCATCTAGATTGTTACAGGAGAAGTGAGAATGGAATTCAAAAAACCGCTTATTATTTATCACCGCGGGCGGCATGGGAAGAGCATTCGCGTAAAGGAAAATACACTTGAGGCGTTTGAGCGAGCCATTAAAGAGGGTGCGGCCATGGTTGAGTTCGACGTGTGGGGTGACGGACATGTGCAGCATGATCACGCGTCCGACCCATTGGCACCGACGCTTTGGGGGGTCATGGATGCCATTCGCGCGCGAATCGCGGTCAACATTGAGATCAAAAGCCCGGAGGCGGTCTCAGGAGTGCTTGAGGTCGTTGAAGAAGCCCTTTCACTCGGTCCTTGGGCGGCGAATCAGATCGTAGTTTCTTCTTTTCATCACGAGAGTGCGATTCGTGTGAAGAGCGTTTTTCCCGAACTTCGGGTGGGTGTTATTAACGATGGCGTACTTGAGCCTTCCTGCATCAAATGGCTTGCAAGTAAGGGCGTTGACAATCTCCATGTGGCGTGGATGAACATCATCATGGACATCGATGGTGAGTGCGTGATGCGCAGGGCGGTGCAGGCGAACAACATGCACATTTGGGTGTGGATCGTGAACACTAAAAAGGTTTTTGATACGGTCGTCGCGTATGGCGCCGAAGCGATTTTTACCGACAAGCCGCAGTTGTTCCGATGAATTATGGAAAGTATCAAACCCCGCGAACACGGGGCTTCTTTTTGTCACCGGCACAGGTGCGCCTGTCACGACTGCGCGTAACCCCTCACCCCCCCAAGACGGCCAACTTCTCCAAGGTCTCTTGGTTTTGCAAGGTTAAACCTTGAAAAGGTGGTTTTTTCATTGAGAAAGTTTACCAATTTGCAGTGAGACGTTCAAATGTTCTCAGCGGATCTTTTGTTTTTGTGATAGCGCTCCCAAGCACAAGATGATCTGCCCCTAGAGCAAAT
>Ga0155394_158_pt1 | contig 14518 bp, 19 predicted proteins | sample RifCSPhighO2_02_FD_106362 | JGI IMG/M metagenome (GOLD analysis project Ga0155394, IMG submission 106362) | Candidatus Lloydbacteria bacterium RIFCSPHIGHO2_02_FULL_50_13 | reverse complement strand
CAAAGGTGCACTGCGCGCATGGTTGCCGTGGGCACTGGGCGTTATCCTCTTCGGAGTCGCAGTGTACTTTTCGCTCAACTTTTTTGGAGGAGCAACGATCACCATTCTTCCAAAGCTTGAACAGCTACAGATCGATCAAAAAATGACCGCCATGAAAACGCAGGCTGAGGACAAACTCGCTTATGCCGTTATGATCGAGACGGCCTCATCGTCCGCTGAGGTTGCCGCAACGGGAGAAAAGACGGTGATCGCAAAGGCCTCGGGGAAAATCGTCGCCTATAATGAGCAAACGAATACGCAACGGCTTATTAAAAACACGCGCTTTCAGGCGCCGAGCGGCAAGATCTACCGCATTCGCGATTCGATCACGATACCAAAAGGCGTTGTAGTGAATGGCGCCATACGCCCCGGCACGCTTGAAGTAACGGTATACGCCGACGATGCGGGGCCGGAATATAATTCCGTGCCTGTGGACTTCACTATTCCCGGACTCAAAAATTCAACGATCTATCAAAAAGTATATGCGCGCTCGAAAGGGCCGCTCGCTGGAGGTGCATCAGGAACGGTGAAAACCGTCTCCGATCAGGACCTGAAACAAGCCGGTGAAAATTTGCGCATTCAGCTTGAAACGAAATTGCGGGCAAAAGCACGCGGAAATCTGGCGGCGAGCCAGATCGCTTACGACCAGGGAATCGTCGTTTTGCTTGGTGAACCCGCGCTTTCCAACGCTCAGGCATCCTCCAATAATAAGGCGATTGTCTCTGCCGAAGGAACGATTTACGTCGTGACGTTTCAACGGGCTGATTTGACGCAAGCGCTCGTTAAAGTGCTTTCCCCCGAAAGCGAAGGGGAGTCCATAACCATAGCAAACCTTGATGCGCTCGAATTCAGCATGGAACAAAAAAAGGGCAACCTTTTGCTTGACGCGAGTATGTTAGATTTTACCATTAAAGGAGTTCCAGAATTGTCTTGGGCCATAGACGATGCCTCGGTGAAAACGTCTTTGCTCGGCCTTCCGAAGGAACGCTTCACCGAAGTGCTCTCACGGAACGCCTCCGTGCTTCGCGCCAAAGCGGACATCCGTCCGATGTGGAAGCGCTCGTTCCCCGAAGATCCGGAGAAGATCTCTGTGATCTTGGTCGACGAAATGCCGACGGAGGAATAGGCATCCACACGAGCTTCTTTTGCGCACACATCTGCTCACAAGCCTGAATAGTGGCTTAACGAAGCCTTTTTATCTCATTTTTTTTCAAAACCGATCATATTTTCTAGGGCATTATTTACTGAGGCCGCTTCTTCATGCAGTTTTGCGAGCAGATACGCTTTTTTTCCTTGACCTATCGAGAGTCCTCTGCTAGTATCTCTCGTACCGCCCCAGTTTAATTCATTACTAATTGGGGCAGTACGAGACCCACTTGAAAATGAGCGATGAGAAGCAAAAAGGCAGGGTGCTCTTGGGCACCATCACCGAAGCCCTCCCCAACACCATGTTTCGTGTTGCCATTCCCGGAGGCGAGGAAGTTTTAGCCTATCTTTCGGGAAAAATGCGCATGCATCGCATTAAAGTCTTAGTGGGTGACAAAGTGTCATTGGAAGAAAATCCTTACGGTGGAAAGCTTCGCATCATCAAAAGACTATAAGTAAGTGGTGAGGATTTTCGAAGAATGGCCGCACTTTCTGACGTGAGGGAGTTGGCGTTATTTTTTCGTGGTGTTGGACGAATTTTACTACATACTGCCTATTTGCTAACCGAGCGAGCGAAATAAAAGAGCTTTGTCTTTCATTTCCGAACGAGGGACGCAAAAAAGAGGTCTTCCGATTATTCCCTAAACGAGTGAGCGAGATGAAAATGTTTTCAATTTCATCTCCTAGCGAGTGACGGGAAAAAGAGGTCTTCCGATTACTACGAACTGCCTACTACCTACTAATTCTTATGCGCGTACGATCATCCGTTAAAAAAATCTGTGCGAAATGTAAAACCGTTCGGAGACGTGGTGCGGTGTATGTCGTCTGCGCAAATCCGAGGCATAAGCAGAGACAAGGGTAATAGAAAAGTCATCAGTCACTAGTCACTAGTCACCAGTCGTCAGTCAATTGTATAAATTTTCTTACTTACTACGTTCTACCTACTACCTACTAATTCTTATCTTATGCGCATTCTTGGTATCACCGTTCCGGATAATAAGCAGTTGTGGGTTGGACTCACGGTGTTCTACGGTATTGGCTATTCGGCTGCTCGAAAGATCCTGCGTGAGGCAAAAGTTGAACCGTCCAAAAAACCCGGCGGCATTTCCACCGATGAAGAAGGCAGGATCCGCAAGATAATCGAGTCAATGAAGATCGAGGGTGATTTGCGGCGCGAAAAAGCGGGAAACATCAAGCGGCTCAAAGATATCAAAGCCTATCGTGGTACTCGGCACATTCGGGGACTCCCGACGCGTGGACAACGCACGAAAACGAATTCTCGCACCGTACGCGGCAACGTGAGAAAAACGATGGGTAGCGGTAGGCGTAAGCTGGAGAAGAAGTAATGATTACAAAGTATCAAGTATCTAGTATCAAGTATCCAGTATTTGATACTAGATACTAGATACTAGATACTAGATACTAGATACTAGATACGAGATACTAATTTCATGGGAAAAAAACGCATAGTCAAAAAAGGGGGTGGCTCAGTCGACCAGGGTCTCAAGGCTCGCTCGCTTTCGCGCGTACCAAAGAAGAAGATCGTGCATGGCGTCCTTCACATTCAGTCAACGTACAACAACACGCTTGTTTCTCTCACTGATACAGAGGGACACGCGCTCATGTGGTCTTCCTCGGGGTCGCTCGGTTTTACCGGCGCCAAAAAGGGGACGCCATTTGCGGCGGCAAAGATCGGTGAATTGTTGGCGGAAAAGGCGCAATTGATGGGCTTGAAGTCGGTTGATGTGATCGTTCGCGGCGTCGGTAGCGGCCGCGAGTCGGCCATTCGCGCTTTTATCGCCAAGGGGGTGGAGATCAGTTCCATCAAAGACAAAACACCCGTGCCGCATAATGGCCCACGACCGAAGAAACCCCGCCGCATTTAATACTTGAATATACTAGATACAAGATTCTAGATACTAGATACAAACCCCATGTCTACCATACCAAAATGCAAAACATGCCGGCGTGCCGGAGAAAAGCTTTTTCTGAAAGGCGATAAGTGTTTTACGCCGAAATGTATTTTTGAAAAACGCCCCACTCCTCCGGGGAAACCCCTAAGCGAGCGCAAACATCGCTCGATGATGACGGAATACGGCATTCAGTTGAAAGAAAAACAGAAGATCCGCAATGTCTACGGCCTTTCCGAGGGTCAGTTCAGCCGCTACGTGAAAGAGGCGAGTGCGAAGTCTTCGGGTTCGCCGGTTGATCGGTTGTTCGACCGGCTGGAACGCCGCCTTGATAACGTGGTCTACCGGCTTGGCTTCGCGCAAAGCCGCACACAGGCACGCCAAATGGTCTCTCACGGCCATTTCATGATCGGTATCCGCAAAATGACCGTTCCATCATATGAGGTAAAAACAGGTGAAGTCGTCTCTGTTCGCCCCGGAAGTCAGCAGTCAGCGCTCTTTACCGCCGTCGGAGAAAAGTTGCAGAAACATCCCGTGCCAAATTGGATCGTGGTGAATGTCCCCAAATTGTCCGCGGAAGTAAGGGGGTCGCCGAAATACGACAAATCTGAAATCGGGTTTAATTTTCAGTCGGTCATCGAATTTTATAGCCGCTAAATAAAGTCATCAGTCACTAGTACCCCATTAACTTGATTCTGTCCACCAAAGGCAGCCTTTGGGGCAAGATTCTTAAAGGCTGCCTTTGGTGTGTCCCGAGAGCCGTTTCCTGATGAGTGGTAAAAAATGTGGAGGTTGTTGTATAATACGTTAAGCGTTTGTTATTAATAAACATAATCAATCCCAATAGGTATGCCTGATTATAATGTTGCATTGCCGTCAAAACCCAAACCCATCCGCGAGGAGGGTAATATGGGAGTTTATGAGATCGAGGGCCTGTATCCGGGTTATGGGCACACGCTTGGCAACTCGCTCCGCCGGATCATCCTCTCCTCGATCCCCGGCGCGGCCGTTACACAGCTTAGGGTTGACGGCGTGCTCCATGAGTTTTCGACGCTCGATGGAGTAAAAGAAGATGTCATTACGATAATTCTCAATTTGAAGAAAGTGCGTTTTCGTGCCGCAAGCGATGAGCCGCAGACCGCAAAACTTTCCGTCAAGGGCGCAAAAAAAGTGACGGCGGGCAATATTGAGACAGGTGGTCAGGTGGAGGTGCTCAATCCCGACCAATATATCTGCGAACTGACGGGCAAAAATGCCGCCATTGCCATGGAAATGAAAATTGAGACGGGCCTGGGTTATCTTCCGAAAGAAGCGATACAAAAAGAAAAAGTAGAGATCGGAATGATAGCCATGGACTCGGCCTTCACGCCGATCCGTCGCGCGAACTACGAGGTGGAAACGATGCGCGTCGGCGACCGAACGGACTACAATCGCCTGAAAATTACCATTGAAACGGACGGTACGCTTACGCCGCGCGCCGCACTCGAGAGCGCCATTGAGGTCATGATCCACCAACTGAAGGCGATCATTGGATTTAAAGAGGATGAGATTGTTTCCGAAGATGCGCCGAGCGTCGCAGAAGAGTCGACGGAGAACATGGCACCTCCTGCCGAAGAAGGAGAGGGTATTGATACGGAATTTTTGAAAACGCGGATCGATTCCCTCGACCTCTCCGCACGAACACAGAACGCGCTCGCGGCGGCTAACATTCGCACCGTCGGCGGTTTGGTGAGAAAAAACGAGGAGGACCTCTTGGGTGTTGATGGTTTGGGCGAAAAAGGCCTTCAAGAAATCAGGCGGGCGTTGTCAAATTTCGGGGTAACATTGAAGCAATAAAAGGTCATCCGTCATCAGTCACTCGTCATCAGTGAGAATTGCATGAATTTTTCTACCTACTACCTATTTGCTAACCGAGCGAGCGAAATAAAAGAGCTTTGTCTTTCATTTCCGAACGAGGGACGCAAAAAAGAGGTCTTCCGATTATTCCCTAAACGAGTGAGCGAGATGAAAATGTTTTCAATTTCATCTCCGAGCGAGTGACGGGAAAAAGAGGTCTTCCGATTACTACGAACTGCCTACTAGTATTATGCGGCATCACGATAAAAACAAAAAATTTGGTTTGCAGAAAGGAGCGCGCGCCGCCCTCTTTCATGCGCTTGTGGTTGCCCTCATTACGCACAAAAAGATCGTCACGACCGAAACACGCGCCAAGGCATTGCGGAGCAAGATTGAGAAGTTGGTCACGCGGGCGCGGAGCGGCACGTTGGCAGACACGCGACTTCTCGCGTCACGCCTGAACAACAATCAAGCCGTCGTAAGGAAGCTCATGAAAGAAATTGCGCCCAAGTACAAAGACCGCCACGGAGGATACACGCGTATTACCAAGCTGGGGAGTCGTCCGGGCCGAGGTGACGCCAGCCCAATGGCCGTAATAGAATTTATTTAATTGTTCCTACAGACTACGAACTAAAGACTATGGATTATATCATTGACGCAAAAGGAAGGACTCTCGGACGTGTTGCCAGCGAAGCGGCGATGGCGCTTCTGGCCAAGAATGCGACGAATGTGAAGAAGAATGTCGTGGCGAGCGTGCGTGTGCGCGTGAAGAATGCAAGCGGACTTTCAATAAGCGAAAAAAAACGCGGACAAAAAACCTACCACAGCCATAGTGGTTATCCGGGCTCGGCTCGCGCGCTTTCTCTCACGCATGTCATTGCAACAAAAGGTTACGGCGAAGTACTCTCGCGTGCAGTGAGAGGGATGCTTCCGCCGAATACCTTACGAGAGAAGCGTATGAAACATTTAATCATTGAAGAATAAACCACATGGCAACCACAGCAAAATCTAAAACCCCCAAACCTCGCCAAGGCGGGGTCGGGAAAACCGTCGGAGACGGTTTTAGCCCAAAAGTCGCCAAGCCTTCTCGCCAGAAGTCTGTTGCCGGAGTTCGTTCACTCTCTCCCTCTGACGGCTCAGCTCTCCGAACAAAAGAGGCGGTCATGGCGGTGAAATCAGCACATCCGAATCTACCCGCTAGTGGAGCACTTACCGCCCCCTACATCGAAGCGGTCGGGCGGAGAAAGAGGGCGATCGCCCGCGTTCGCGCATCGCAGGGATCAAAGACGACGATCACCGTAAATGGAAGGCCTCTCGAAACATACTTTGGCACGCCGGGACTATGCGCTATTGTTTCCGCCCCTTTCGCGCGCGAAGGATTTTCCGGAAAATATGCCGTGTCAGCCCACGTCAAAGGCGGAGGAGTTCACGCGCAGGCGGAAGCAATCCGGCTCGGACTTTCCCGCATTCTCGTGAAAGAAGACGCGACACAAAAAAGCGCTCTCAAAAAATTGGGCTTTTTGAAACGCGACTCGCGTAAAGTAGAACGCAAACATTTTGGATTGAAGAAGGCACGCAAGCGCAAGCAGTGGAAGAAACGGTAAAAGAGATTTCGAGGTGAGTCCTCGGTTTTAAGAGGTCTCTCCTCGAAAACCTTAGAAAGCCGTGGAAACATCTCGGATGGTTTTCCTGCGCTATAAAAAAGAACTCGTCCCGTAATGTTCTGGGGCGAGCTTGTTATTTTGTTTTATGCGGGCATACAGCCGCGCGCTCTGCGCGGGGTTGGAACCGCAGTTTGCACCTCCGGCTTTGCGGTGTGCAAACTCAGCAACGTCTTCGTTGCTGCCCACTTGCTGCAAGAACCCCGCACTCCGTGCGGGGACTTCTTATTCTCCGACCCACTAGATCGTGAGTTCGGGGATCTGGTAGATTGCTGGCGTCTTCTCGTGCCTATTGCTGCACGATAAGCACTTGCATTTCACGGCAGGAACACTGACGACGGGGGTGATATACCCCTCCGCTTAGCCATTGGTATCGTCGACACAGTTGATGACCTTCGGCATTGCACTGCAGAGCCTGCAATCTTCCACTTCGTCGTTTGCGTCTACTTCCGCGTAGTGACCATTTTCACACCACACCTGACACCGTCCTTCATATGACATGGTTCTCTCCTGTCGTTGGCTGTTGAAGCCGTACTCATGCTAACATAGTATTTTATGTCAGTCAAGTTTTTGACAAAAAGGTGGTTTTCTGCTACATTACCACGGTATGGATTCAACGAACAATGACAAAATCAACACAAGTCAGAGTAATGCGACCGACCCTCAAGCATCAGGGCGGATGCCCTTGGCTGCGGGCGTCGATATTGACGTACCCGCTCCAAAAGAGGAGAATATTGACGATGTCGAAATAGAGGCGTATAATGACGACGCACTTTCTGGGGAGTCTCTGACCCCAAAAGAGCAAATGCACCGCTTGCGGGACAAACTCCGTGAATGCGTCAAGGAAAAACAGGCGTATCTGGACGGGTGGCAGAGATCGAAGGCGGATTTCGTCAATTACAAAAAGCGCGAAGCTGAAAACAAGGGTGAATTTCTGAAGTTTGCGCGCGAAGAACTCATCACCGACTTGCTCCCTGTCCTTGAGAGCTTTCACATGGCTTTTGCAAATAAAGAGGCGTGGGGGAAGGTGGACGAATCGTGGCGAAGGGGCGTTGAGCACATCCACACGCAGTTGACGCAGGTACTCGAAGGCCACGGCGTGACAGCGCTTGATCCGTTGGGCAAAGATTTTGACCCGAATGAACATACCGCAATCGGCACGATCACTACCGAAGATGCATTGAAGCACCACAAAGTCGCCGAGGTTCTTCAGTTGGGGTATCGCTTAAACGGCAAGCTCATTCGATCTCCAAGGGTCAAGATCTATGGTGAGATGGCCGATGCAACCTCGGAAGCCGAAAAACAGTAGTAAAATTAGCAATAAGTCATCAGTACCGCCTCAGTTTAATTTCCGTTATAACATATTGTAATATCTCCAATATACTCTTTGCAGTTTCTCTTTGTTGATACATGAAATTAAACTGGTGCAGTACTAGTGACTAATAACTATAAATTTATGGCAAAAATACTTGGTATCGATTTAGGAACAACCAATTCAGCGATGGCAATCGTTGAGGGCGGGGAGCCACAAATCATCGAAAATGTTGAGGGTGTACGCACAACACCGTCTATCGTTGCGATTGCAAAGACCGGCGAGCGCGTTGTCGGGCTCTCGGCGAAACGTCAGGCGGTGACAAATCCAAAAAATACGGTCTACCAGATCAAGCGGTTCATCGGCCACAATTTTGATGAGCCGGCAGTGCAGAAGGATCGCGGCGCCGTTCCGTTCGAAATACGTAAATCCGCAAATGGCGGCATCGAGGTTTCGATGGGAGACAAATGGCATCGCCCCGAAGAAATCTCTGCGATGATCATTCAAAAGCTGAAAGCTGATGCAGAGGCAAAGATTGGTGAAAAGATTACCGAAGCGGTCATTACTGTACCGGCATACTTCAACGACGCACAACGTCAGGCGACCAAAGATGCAGGCAAGATCGCCGGCCTCGACGTGAAGCGCATCATCAATGAACCGACTGCAGCAGCACTCGCCTACGGCTTCAACAAGAAAAAAGACGAGAAGATCGTCGTCTTCGATTTTGGTGGCGGCACGTTCGATATTTCTGTTTTGGAGGTGGGAAACGACGTCATTGAAGTCAAAGCAACCGATGGCGATGCACACTTAGGCGGCAAAGATGTGGACCAGAAGGTTATCACTTGGCTCGCGGAGGAATTCAAGAAGACTTCCGGTATCGATGTCCGCACCGATGCGCTCGCGAAGCAACGTCTGGACGAGGCGGCAGAGAAGGCAAAGATCGAACTCTCAACGGCGATGGAGTCGGAAGTCAATCTGCCGTTTATTACCTCTGGCGCAAACGGACCAGAGCACTTGGTCATCAAGATTTCTCGAGCAAAGCTTGAAGAACTTACGCAAGAATTCATCACCCGCGCAATGGAGATTACCAAACGTGCAATGGAGGCATCGCCCTTCAAGATCCCCGAGATCAATGAAGTTATCTTGGTTGGTGGCCAAACACGTATGCCTGCAATGCAGAAAGCGGTAGAAACATACTTTGGTAAAAAGCCGAATATGACCGTGAACCCCGATGAGGTTGTAGCGGTTGGCGCAGCGATCCAGGGGGGAATCCTCCACGGCGACGTCAAAGACATCCTCCTCCTTGATGTGATTCCTCTGTCGCTCGGTATCGAGACCATGGGCGGGATTGCGACACACTTGATCGACAAAAATACGACCATTCCCGCCTCGCGCTCGCAGATCTTCTCGACTGCGGCGGACAATCAAACTTCAGTCGAGGTCCATGTGGTGCAGGGTGAACGCCCGATGGCTACCGACAACAAATCTCTTGGCAAGTTCATGCTGGATGGTATTCCGCCAGCACCGCGTGGAATGCCCCAGGTCGAGGTTACGTTCGACGTGGATGCGAACGGCATCCTTTCCGTCAAAGCAAAGGACAAGACGAGTGGGAAGGAACAGTCCATTCGAATCGAAGCGCGCTCCTCGCTTTCCAAAGACGATATTGAGCGCATGAAGAAAGACGCTGAACTTCATGCCGACGAAGACAAGAAAAAGCAGGAAGAGATAGAAGTGAAGAACATTGCTGAGAGCATGGTCTACACTGCCGAGAAAGCGCTGCGTGATGGCGCAGATAAGGTACCATCTGACGTGAAGACGGATGTCGAGGCGAAGATTGCTGACGTGAAAAAGGCCGTGAGCGGAACCGACATGGAGGCGACCAAGAAGGCGTCGGAAGCCCTCTCGCTCTCCATGCAAAAGATCGGCGAGGCGATGGCGAAGGCACAGGAAGCGGAAAAGGCGCAAACCCCTCCGCAGGATGGAGGAACAACTCCACCGCCCGAAACTCCGCAGGGAGGAACAGTCCACGATGTCTAAAAAAATAAAACGTGCAGAAAATACAAGGCCAGACCTTGAAGAATTAATTCCTAAGGTCTGGCCTTGTATTTTCCCGAGTGAGTGGTTTGGAATACAAAAAATCTCCTCATGGGAGGAGATCGACGTGCATTACTTGTATGCGTGGTATGCCGTATGAACAGTAGCGCAACTCGGCGCACCAATGCGAAACGCCTCGGCGAGATGCGCACCTTCGAGCAATGCGCTGTGCACATCAGGGAACCCGTGGATGGTATGAATGGCAGTATCAACGCGACCTTGAAAGAGTGTAATGACGTGCAGTGTGAGTGAATACATTGACCTTCCTCCGCGAGAAAATGGCACTTTCCACTAAAAATACTACTGCAACGTACAACCTTCCGTCAACTCTCTTGTGTAACCCATCACAACTTTTTGCTAAAAACCCAACAACGGCCTAAGGGTTGCCCTTGGCTTTGAAAGGGCGACCCTTGGAGAAGTTGGCCGTTGTTGGGTTTTTAAGTGGCGTGACGTTACTCTCTTGTCGAAAGTATTTTTAGGTAAAAAATCCCCTCGTGGAAGGGGCATTCGAAGTTAGTGTGTTTGTTGATGTTTCCGAGAGATTTCCCATGTGCGTTTTATCCAACGAATCGAAAGAAGTGCCGTTGCGATATTGAAAATGAGGTGGAGCAACGATGCCGCAAGGCCTTTCGGAGTCGGAATGCTCAAGGGCCAGTATCCCTCTACGCTGTAGTGAAGAAGGCCGTAGAGGGCAATGTCGAGCAACAATGGCGACAAAATGCAAACAATGAAGATGACCATCAGTCCCAATGCGCTGACAATAAAGAAGTATGTGCGAGGGAAAAACTGCACCATATCGGCGGTACTGGAATCAAAAAACTGCAAAAACTTAGTCACGGTGTGCCTCATTGAAAAGAATCTTCCCAGACCCTAGCACAAGGCATCCACCTTGTCAAATTTTTTAATTCTGGTATCATTGCTGTATTCAATTTAACTAGTGACTGATGACTGATGACTAGTGACTCGAATTATCATGCCCAAAGATTTCTACAACATTCTCGGTGTTGACCGCAAGGTATCAAAAGACGACCTCAAAAAGGCCTTCCATAAACTCGCGCACCAATATCATCCTGACAAAAAGGGCGGGAACGAGGCGAAATTCAAAGAGGTGAACGAGGCGTATCAGACGCTCTCCGACGAAAAGAAACGGCGCGAGTATGACACGTACGGACACACCTTCAACGGTGCCGGACCGCAAGGTGAAGGAGGCGGCTTTGAAGGCTTCGGCGGTTTTGGTGGTCAAGGTTTTGAGGGCGTTGACCTCGGAGATATTTTCGGCGATTTTTTTGGCGGAGGCTACGCAAGCGCAACGGGGAACCGCGTGGAGCGCGGGCGGGATATTTCTATTGACATTGAGCTTTCGTTCGAGGAAAGCATCTTCGGCACACAGCGCAAAGTGCTTCTCGGAAAAACCTCGCTCTGTGATACGTGTGGCGGCTCCGGCGCGAAACCGAATACAAAAATGAAAAAGTGCGCGACGTGCAACGGCAAAGGCCGTGTGACGGAAATGCGCAAATCGTTCCTCGGAAATTTTTCGACTGTGCATACCTGCAACGTCTGTTACGGGAGAGGCGAGACTCCCGAAGAAAAATGTAAGATGTGTAGCGGTATCGGTATCTTAAAAAAGCAGGAGGAAATCGCCATAGGCGTTCCTCCGGGAATCAGCGACGGTGAAATGCTCCGCATGAGCGGGCGCGGCGAGGCGGTTGCGCACGGCATCGCCGGCGACCTCTATATTAAAGTGCATGTGAAGCCGCATGCGCTGTATCGCCGCGAAGGACACAACCTTGTGATGACGCTTGATGTGAAACTTTCCGACGCGCTCTTGGGAGCGACGTATCAAGTGATCACTCTCGACGGAAAGGCGGTTGAGGTCAAGATTCCCGAGGGAGTGAAATTTGGTGACACACTTCGGCTGAAAGAGCGCGGGGTGCCGAACCCCGGCCGCGGTCGCCCGGGTGATATACTGATACATGTGAATATCAAGACTCCCACCCGTCTTTCCGGCAAGGTAAAAAAGATGATCGAGGAGCTACGCGGCGAAGGGCTGTGACGAAGTACGAGGTGGAAGATGGACTAAGGTCTCTCCTTGGCTTTGAAAGGCGAGACCTTGAAGAAGTTGGCCGTCTTGGCGAATATAGTACCAACCATGCACACCGCTCATTCAAAAAAAATACGGATGACGAGGATACTGATGACGTTTTTTGTGCTTGTCTTTATTGGGAGCCAGCTCTTCGAATCACCGCCTGGCGTTCGCCTTCTTGAGAGTGCACTCTTTGCGGCGCTACTTGTCGCCTGCATTATTTACCAGCACGGCGTTCAGCGTGACGATGTCGATGAAGGAAAGATCGAGGCGCTAGAACACCAACTGCGCAAGGTGGAGTGGAAACTTGCGGTGACCAAAGAGCGGGTAGACATGCTCGATCAGCGTAAACGTGAGTTCGTCGCCGTCGTGTCACACCAACTGCGCGCGCCGATCACTGCGGTCAAAGGATACTCTTCGATGCTCATTGAAGAATCCTACGGCAAGGTGCCCGCGCGTATGTCAGACCCAATCAACAAGATCTTTCTTTCCTCCAAGCGCGCGGCGGAATTGGTCACCGATTTTCTTGACCTTGCCAATATTGAACAAGGGGTTCTCCTGTACAACTTCACTTCGGTGGATATCGGCATCCTGATCCACGACCTCGTCGGCGAGTATTCCAGTATTGCAAAAAAGCGCGGGCTCACGCTCAAGGTGAATTTTCCGGGAAAAGAAATGCTGATGGCTACCGCGGATGAGAGTAAGCTCCGGCAGATACTCTCCAACCTTATCGACAATGCGCTCAAATATACGCCGACGGGCGGTGTCACCATCACAGCAGAGTTAGATCAGGAAAAGGGCGTTGTGCGTGTTATCGTCAAAGATACGGGCATGGGCCTCTCGCAGGATGACGTGCAGAATCTTTTTCAGAAATTCGCTCGTGGCGCACGCGGACAAAAGGAATTCACCGAAGGGTCGGGGCTTGGCCTCTACGTCGCGAAGAAAATGCTCGAATCGCATAAAGGCGGGAAATTGTGGGTGGACTCCGAAGGCGTGGGCCGTGGCTCGACGTTCGTTCTTGAACTCTTGTCGGAAGAGAAATAGAAAAAAATACAAGGTGGAACACGGCCTAATGTCGGAGCAACTAAGGTTCGACCTTGAGAATCTGGATTTAAAGGTTGAACCTTGAAGAAGTTGTTGCTCCGACCTTGAAGAAGTTGGCTGTGTTCCACCTTGCATTTTTTTGTTTGGTCTTGCGATTGGTTGTGGAGAAAACAAAAAACTGACCGCGGTTGCAGTCAGCGTTGTCTTTTTTGGACGCTACAAAAACTAAAACATTGAAGGAGTAGAGCCATCGTGGGTGAGATCAACCCCCGTCCTCGTATTGAGGAACATCTCGTCAAGAGAGACATAGGGCATCGCTTCGCCACGAATGACACTGGCGAAATTGGCGACCACTTCACCGTAGCGCGTGAAGTGATGTGTAAGGGCAACGGCGTGTTCCTCAACTTGGCGGCCATCCACTGTGAATTCGCGCACCATCGGTTCACCGCCGGAGATCTCGACATATCCTCTTTCGAAATAAAGCGTGGCGGTTTCTCGTGACGATGACCAGTATTTGACTGCGTTACTTCGCGTGCCGGCGAACCGAAACCATACGTCGTCACCCTCGCGACATCCGATCACTTCGTAGGCATGCGCGGAATCTTTCAACCGCCGCGCGGTAAAGTCATCCGGCTCCAGGAAAAATCCTAAGAGATCAATCTCGTGATTGACATGGTCCATTAACAGTCCGCGGGTGTTTTTCCACACATCTTTTGGCGCAGGGTAATCGAAGGTAAACGTGAATCCCACGGGAGATCCGTGGCGCAAAATGAGCACATCGAGGTTGTCCCGGGTCCAGATGTTGCGCGGATCGAAGCGCCGCGGATGGCAGGTGGAAAAATGGAGGCCATGCGCCGCCGCATAATTCATGTTTGCTTCGAGTTGGGCGAGCTGAAACTGATCAACCGCGAGCGGCTTCTCGGCAAGCACATGTTTTCCCGCATGAAGCGCCATCTCGATCTGCTCGGCATGACAGTGATCGGGCGTGGCGATGAAGACGGCATCAACCGCATCAAAAATGTTACGCGGGTCGGTGCTCGTCACCATGCCGTCTTTGCCCCCGATGATTCCGCGGGCCTTGTCCATGCGTCCGACATCAAGGTCGGTGAGCGCTGTCACTTTGATCAACTCCGGCGACGGCATATGCTCCAAATGATTCACTGCGTGACCACCGCAACCCCAAACGCCCAAACGCACCGGCTGATTCATCGCTTTTCTCCTTCGGTTGTGAACTTCCTCTGCATAAGATGCTACCATAATTTACATAAAATGTCCAACGCGAATACAGTATCAGCTCACAACTCTGAGCGACGGCAGAGGTCGTTCCTCAGCTTTGGGAGGTGCGACCTCAAGGAATTTGGCCGTCTTTTGAACAACGGCAGCCAACTTCTCC
>Ga0155394_103_pt4 | contig 14605 bp, 11 predicted proteins | sample RifCSPhighO2_02_FD_106362 | JGI IMG/M metagenome (GOLD analysis project Ga0155394, IMG submission 106362) | Candidatus Lloydbacteria bacterium RIFCSPHIGHO2_02_FULL_50_13 | reverse complement strand
TCTTAATTCCGACAATGTTTCGTTTGGTGGACCGTAGCGGATTCGAACCGCTGACCCCTACATTGCAAATGTAGTGCTCTACCAACTGAGCTAACGGCCCTCCACAGAATACTTAGGATTTGTCCACCAATAACTTCCGAGTTATTGGTGATGACGGTCCTTTGGCCACGTTTATATTATATCAACTTATTGGGAGCGCCCATTCATCCTTGCGGCTCTGCCGCAAGGATGAATGGGCGCAAGATACGTTGGGGCGGGCGGCGGCCCGCTCCGCCTCCAAAAAACTTGCCCGTGGTTCCGCCCGCCAAATACCCCGTCGGCGAGCCCTCGGGATTGGACGGGCGGACAAGTTGATTTATGGACGGGGCCTTAGGATAGTAACATAAAAATCTTTTGAAACAAAAACGCGTTTTCTCGCGTTTTCTCGCATAAAAAATCTCGAGGTGGATTGACAACCACAAAGGAAAGTATAAAAAAACTTCCCAACAGGGGCCGTGCGGCCATTGTTGGGAAATTGTTGAAAACGCTACTCGTTCACGCAAGGAACAGGAACCAAAATCTCGTTTGCATGAGACGTGCCTGCGTGAAAAAGCGGATTTAACGCTAACTCCTCATCGGTCTTATTTTTGACGAGTGTGGCCATGTAGCTGATCTTGGTGCCGACACAAACACGGGAGAGAATGTTGGCTTTGGAGATTCCTCGGCCATCATAAATGTCCAAGGTTACGATCTTTCCATCGTCCTTCTTTACCGTAAGAACCAGATTCGCGTCACCTATCCTTACTGACTCGTTTCCAAACAACGCACCGGACGAACTGAGCAAAAGAGGTAACGTGCCGGAGATTTTTATCACTTCGGCATCGACGCGTATTTGCTCCTGTGTACATCCACCGAGTACGCCGATGGAGACAAGAATTGCAGCTATCATTTTCACGAGAGAACTCCTTGGATTCACAGCAGACTACTGGTTGCATTTATGCATATATCGTTCAAGCTGTCAAGATACTGATACCGATGGGGTCCACAGTTATTGGCGTATGAAAGAATCCGCCTTGGGCGGATTTTGTTCCTGATTCCTACAGCGTCAGATAGTCCGCCGCGTGGGGGAGCCAGACGCGCGTCATGTCCGGCCGCTCAAGTTCGTGGTCTCCGCGAGGGACGATGGAGCTCTGCGGGTACTCAATACCAAGCGATTCAATCGGGACAATGTCGTCATGTTCTCCGTGTACGAGAAGTGTTTTCCCCGCAAGCGGCCGGAAGTCGTTCTGATAATCTCGGTCTTTGTTTTCCGGGAAGAATATTCCGCCCACGTAATTTTTGCCCGTCATCTTGTCGGTGCGGGCGCAATCTTCGGCAAACTCTTGTTCATTGAGGAAGGTGCCATAATTCTGCCACGTGACGCGGAAAGTCCGGTTTTGCCTTCGCATAGTATTGCGGACGAACCAGTAGCGTTGCAGAGCTCTCTGATCAAGCGCCGGTGCGATAAGTACGATACGGTCAAATTCGATCTCTTGCGCCGCATACAGATGCGCCACGATGCACGCCGACAGACTGTGCGCCACAACACGGAATTTTTTGAATCCTCTTTTGCGCAAGCTCTTGAGTGCGCGCACCACATCATCCGCATAAGACGCGACGGTATTCGCACCAAACTCACCGTCAGAAAGCCCGCATCCGGAATAGTCGAGGCGTAGTGAGGCGATCTGCGATTTTTCAAGTTTGTCCGCGAGTCGTTTAAACTTTGGTTCACTTGAAGCCGCCCGTTCATAGCCGGGAAGCATAAGCACAGAGTGCCGCGCGGTCCAGTAACCAGTCAAAACTCCCCGCAACTTGTCACCCCTTGCGTTGGGAAACTCTGTCAGTCTCGTTGGCATGCCCACCTCTTAGTAATACGTTGTTTTATAAGGTGCAACCTCTGTACTCTATACTAGCCGGTGACAGAGATATTTTCAATATTTTCAATAGCTTGACTTGCTCCACTGTACGGCGTATCATTGTCAAAGACGATGTTGTGAAAAGGGAATAGTCATGTTACTCATAGTGTTTTTAGGCTTCGTTGCTTTTCTCTTTGGTCTTGTGATAACCCTCGGACGGATCGTGGCACCTGATCAATTTGCTCAGGAAAGGATGCTTGCGGGTGGTATCGCTCACGCCGTGGTCGTGGCGTACGCACTCTTAGTAATCGGCATTGGCGCAGAGGGAAGGGTTGATTTTTTCGTCGGGCTAGCAGTTGTTGAGCTTGTGCTTGCAATCGCATTCTTGATTGGCTACGGCGTGGACATGAAAAAGCCGCAAACACCAAATTCTGTCGCCAGAAATTGAAGAAACAAAAATTGCATATTAAAAACAGCCTCCGCAACGCGGGGGCATTTGATTTTCCGCCGAATTTTGCTATATTGTTTTGACCTCCGCGGGCCTATCGTATAGTGGCAGTACACGGCATTCGCATTGCCGGGACGCCAGTTCGATTCTGGCTAGGTCCACCCAAATGAATTTCCCCGCGAAAATGCGTCCGAACTGCCACTTATCGCGCGGAGCGCGGACGCATTTTTGCGTGGAAATTCATTTGGGTGGTGTCTATTAGACAAAGTCTGAACCTTTTACGAACAGCATCCCGATACAAGTTATTAACGCGCCTCGCGGAGCACTCGCAAGCTCGCGCTGCAAACCAGAAAAATTTCCTTCCTTTCTTCTTTCCGCCTTGGCGGCTGGGGTGAGGGGGGAGCCGCAGAAATATGGAGAGGAAATTTTTGGTTTGCTCCGCCGCTACTAAAGAGCTATGCCTATTGTAATATATCATATCATTGTTAAGTATCACAATCACTTGCTAAACTAATGGTGTGAATAAGCACATCCAGTCGGTAAAATTCGGACAGAATATGAGGCGCATACGCGAGCAGAGGAAGATGTCGCAAGGGGACATCTGCCGAATGCTCGGTTTTGATCGTGCTCAAATCAGTAATATTGAAGCAGGCAAAGGAAATCCAACGCTTGCGACGATTGGAAAGATTGCGCGAGCGCTCGGGGTGTCGGTGGATAAGTTGCTAAAGTAATCCTATGGAAAGCGAAAAACCTAATTTAGGGAGACCTAATTCTGAACTAGAGAAAGCAGCTTTCAAAGAAAGGCTCAAGAATATTGATTTTTTGGGTGGAATAAAAGCGGGCGAAGAGGCAGTAGAACAACAGGATCGGGAAACGAAGACCAGAAGGGAAGGCGCAATAGAAGTCTCCTCAGTTATTCCACAGAAGGAGGTACATGAGTTGAAAGAAATCTATCGCGAGTATCGGGAAATTGCCAAAGCTACAGACTATGATGTTCTATCTCTCAGAGTGCGATTGGGAGAAGATTCTCAAGAATATCATCAGCGAGCAAAAGCTCGGTATATTCGTGAAATGGAAGAACTGGAAGCGCTCTTTGATAGCCAAGATATATGGCTGGCAAAATTTACGACAGATTATTTTAGTCATGCCTCTGATGAGGGTCTAAAAGTAGACGAAGAGAAAGACTCCCTCTACTACGTAACTCCCTCGGGCGTTTCCGTACGAATTAAAAAATCGGAAGTAAATGAAGGAAAGTCTGCCCGAAATGATATAAATGAAAAAATCCTCTTTATGAAGCCAGATGGGTCATATTCTTCAATTCCGGAAATGGGGACATTTGTTGAAGAAGTATGGACGGAGCGTTTTGAAGAAATCTTGAGAGAGGGTAACCCCCAAATTTTTCCGTCATTAATAACTACTTACGTAAAACAAGAAAAAACCGTTGATTTCTCTCTTCCACCCGAAAGTCGTGTCCGGCTTCATCACGGGCACCGCGTGAACGTCATCTATTTCTTAGAGAATAAGTAGTAATGCATCCATAATTTTCGTAAACGGTGTTCGATAAGGAACAAAAAAACTCGTTAAGGGGCTTTTTTGTTACCCTGAGCGCCCTTTGCGCTTTTTTCAATAATGTAGTATAACTGAGTATAATTGGTGCCACATAATCTATGGTCAAAGCGAACCCACAACCCCTTCTCGAAGAACTCGAGAAAATAGGGGATCAACTTTCTATTGTTACGCTTGTTGACCACATGGTCGGCTATGCGCAAGCGCTTGGCGCATCGGATATTCATGTTGATCCGACCGAGTCCGGTGTGCGTGTGCGTATGCGCGTGGACGGCGTGCTTCAAAATTGCTGCACCTTTTCCAAGGAGATACAGAGCGAAGTCGTCTCGCGCATTAAAGTACTCTCGGGGCTTCGCACCGACGAACACAATGCGCCGCAAGACGGGCGTTTTCGCGTGCGCCTTGACAACGGACGAAACGTGGATATTCGCGTTTCCGTCGTGCCGACTTTTTACGGAGAGAATGCGGTCATGCGCCTGCTCTCCGACGAGGCTGACGAATTTACGCTGAAGTCGCTCGGGTTTACGCCTGAAAATGAGCAGAAAATTTTACGCGCCATCAGCAAACCTCACGGCATGATTTTGGCGACCGGTCCTACCGGAAGCGGCAAAACGACAACGCTCTATACGTTGGTGCGCATGCTGAACACAAAAGAATCTTCCATCATCACCATTGAAGACCCCATTGAGTATGCTATTCCAGGCATTAACCAGATTCAAGTTAATCATCGCACAGGCCTCACGTTTGCGAACGGGCTTAGGAGCATGCTTCGCCAAGATCCGAACATTATTATGGTTGGCGAGATTCGTGATGTTGATACCGCCGGACTCGCCGTCAACATTGCGCTTACGGGCCATCTCATTCTCTCGACACTTCACACCAATGATGCCGCAACAACGCTTCCACGTCTTCTCGACATGAAAGTTGAGCCATACCTTATTGCTTCGACGGTCAATCTTGCGATTGGCCAGCGACTGGTGCGAAAAATCTGCGCGCATTGCAAAGAAGAAAAAGCAATGACGGAGGCCGAAACAAAAAGTCTTTCCGGGCTTATACCCGAAGATCTTCTTAAGAGCCAGAAAACGATTTACCGCGGTCTAGGATGCGACGAATGCGGCGGGGCGGGCTTCATGGGTCGTCTGGGGATCCATGAAGTGATGGAGATTGATAATCCGATCCGTGAAGCGATATTGCGCAAAACGTCCGCCAATGACGTCCGCAAGCTCGCGATCAGACACGGAATGGTACCTATTATCCTCGACGGATTTCATAAGGTGAGGGAGGGATTGACTACCATTGAAGAGGTCTTGCGTATGCGTTACGAATAGCCTTATGCAAAAAACTATTGCAAGAATTCGGAAACACGCTCGTCACCATGCCAAACGATTTTCTAAACAAAGAGACGGTGGCGATGGTCGCACGAAGGATGACGGCGAAACACCGCTTTTTTTAAGTTTTCCGATTTCGGAGCAGATTTTTTTTGCCAAACGTCTTGGCATGATACTGCGCTCAGGAACGCCCGTTCTCCAAGGCCTTGACTTGCTCAACAAACACACTACTTCACGCTCCGCTTCCTACGTTTATCAGTCCCTTTCCCGTCATATCGCCAAGGGAAAGCCGCTTTCTTCCGGTCTTGAAAAATTTCCCCGTTTTTTCAGCGAGTTTGCCGTGAACATCGTCGGCGTCGGAGAAATTACCGGAACGCTTCCAGACAATTTGTACCACCTCGCCGAAGAATTGAAGAAGAAACAGGTGCTCAAAAAAAAGGTGGTGGGAGCCCTTATCTATCCGATATTTATTGTCGTGGCCACCACGCTCGTCGCCCTCTTCTTAACCGTTTATATTTTTCCTAAGATTACCCCAATCTTCAAAAGTTTCCATACAGCGCTTCCATTTTCGACGCAATTGTTGATCACCCTTTCCGAGTTTTTAATAGAGGACGGTCTGTGGCTTCTACTCGGAGTCGGTATTTTCATCGTCCTGTTTATCGCCATGCTTCGCGTGAAACAATTCCGCTATTGGTACGGTCGTTTTCTGCTCACAATTCCTCTCGTCGGCAGGATCATTCGCTATTACAATGTGGTGAGCATTACACGGACCCTCGGGCTTTTGCTTCGCTCGGACGTGCGCGTAGTTTCCGCCTTTGAAATAGTGGCGAAAAGCACGAAGAATCCGGTATTTCAAAACGCAATGGAAGATGCCGCAACACATACACTGCGCGGTCAGGCGATTGCGTATCAATTCATCGAAAGCGAATCGCTCTTTCCGCCAATGGTCGCCCAGATGATCGTGGTCGGGGAATCGACGGGCAATTTGAGCGAAAGTCTTGTTTTTTGCGCCGAGATGTATGAGGAAGAATTGAGCGATCTCACAAAAAATTTAACAAATATGCTTGAGCCCGCGCTCATGATCGTGATGGGGCTTGTCGTCGGCTTCGTCGCTATTTCCATCATCACTCCGATCTATGGCATTACGCAAAATCTTACCCCGTAATTTTCGAGGTGAGTCCTTGGCCTTGAAAGGTCTCTCCTCGAAAATGCAAACGGGACTTGCCCCGTTCGAGTCAGGACATGTTGCATGTCCGTCGGCTCGAATGGGATTCACCCTCATTGAAATACTGGTGGTTGTCGCCTTGCTGACGATCGTCTCCGGCCTCGGACTTATCGTGGGGATGGATAGTTATCGCGGGTATCTCTTTCGCACTGATCGAGACACCCTCGTCTCACTTTTGGAGCGGGCGCGCGGACAGGCGGTCAACAATATGTGCATCGGCGCGTCGTGTACGAACGGCAGGCCACATGGGGTATTTATTGATATGGCTGGAAGTCGGTACCTTTTGTTTCAGGGCGCGACCTACGCGACGCGCGACAGTGCGGCCGATGAGGTGATCGTCGCCTCCTCCGCCATATATCGCTCCGGACTTTCCGAGGTCGTCTTTGAACAACTCTCGGGGAATGCGAATCCGCAAGGCGATATTGTGCTTTCCGGTGTGGTTGGAGCGGTTTCGACAACATCAATCAATGCCGCAGGCCGGATCTCATGGACACAATAAAGAAATGAAAACAATGAAACGTAACTGGAAAAATTTTTCGGGAGGATTTTTAACGCTTGAGATAACGATTGCGCTCGCCCTGATGATACTTTCGATCTCCGCGGTCATTCTGGTTCTGTTTGGAAGCCAAGATGCGCTTGTCAGCGGGGGAACCAATGCGGAAGCGTTTGAAATTGGCGAAGAAGCGATTGAGGCGGCGCGGGCGCTTGCGCGCAAGGATTTTGGCGGCGTGAATCCCATTGCGACCGGAACGGACGGGATTTACCGGACATCGCTCTCGGTCGAGCCGTTTTTTTCGGAGTATTTCGCAAAAAAAGTGACTGCGCGTGTGGCATGGACGGACGAACGTCATATTTCGCACGAAGTATCGCTTGCTTCAGTGGTGACTGACTTTATGAATGTAAACGGGGGGGACACCTGCCACTCCGCGCTTTCGGGCGACTGGACAAACCCTCGGGTTGCCAACGCTGTCACCGACTTTGCGCAATTGGCAGGGAGGGGAGGAAAGACGTTTTCTATCACCGATCTTGATGCGTATAAGGGAAAGCTTTATGTGACGGCGGGACGGACCTCATTGTCAACCGATCCGACATTTTTTATTTTTAATATTTTCGATCCGGAAAATCCCGTACTGCTCCCCGGCGGATCAGTGGATAACGCCACGACGACCGTAAACGGCCTCTCGGCGGTCGCCGTTTCGGGAAAATATGCTTATGTTGCGAATGGTCATACGGCAAACTTTGGCACATGCAAAAACATCAACGGACAAAATGGTGCGTGCGCGCAGATGCAGATCATTGACACAGCGAGTACGCCACCGACGATATCCTACAGCTTCAAAGTTCCCGGTGTGACGAGCAACGGCGGCGGGACGGGAAAAAGCATTTTTTATAAAGACGGTTATGTATATTTGGGCCTCACCAATACCGCGAGCGGGCCGGAATTCATTATCGTCGACGTGCATAATTTCCCGTTCACGAATCCCGCCGTGCTAGGTAGTTATCCTGTCGGTGCGACGATCAACGCCATTTTTGTTAAAAATAATTATGCGTATCTTGCCACCGCAAGTCCTTCGGCAAGTCCGGGTGCGTTGATCATACTTGATGTGAGCGATCCGTTCCAGCCGATCCTCGTCTCTACTCCGGTACCCGGAGGTTTTGGAAAGGGGAAAAGCTTTGCTCTTGTTGGTGACATGTTTTACTTCGGCAGAACATTTGATTCCAACAAGGCGGAGTTCTTAGTTTTTAATAATCCGAATCCGACGAACACCCCTCCGTCGCTTGCCACAACAACCGAGCTTGGAGAGAGTCTCAATGGGATTATTGTCCGCGATTATCTTCACTTTCTCTTAACAAAAACGGAATTCCAAATATGGAATGCGACCTCGACCGCGCATCGGATGCTCCTTATTCCAGGAGTCGGGAGTACCGACTATCAGCCGTTTTTCGATTGTGAAGGGAACACGTTTTATGTCGGAGGGAACAATGCGAGTGATCAAGGTTCCTTATCGGTCACTGTTTCTGGACCATGACTCCTTACCACTTTTATAATTTTAAAGAGAGGGGACTTGCCCCGTTCAAGGCAGGGCGCGCCGCACGTCCGTCGGCTCGAATGGGACTTGCACCGCGCGAAGTAAGTCGTGTACCACGACCGTCAGTTCGAATGGGGTTCACATTGATCGAGACCCTTCTGTATATTGGACTCTACTCAATCATCATGGGAGGTGCGATTGTCGCAGTCTATACGATTTTCGAATCAGCGGGGCGCAACCAAACCAAGGCAATGCTCCAAGTGGAGGGGGTGTTTCTCACGGGGAAGATCAACAGTGCTCTCTCGGGTGCAAAAACAATAGACACTCCATCATTCGGCGCGACGAGCTCCCAACTTTCAATAACAAAATATGACGGTACGCTCATAAGCATTACTTTTGCGACCGGAACAATGATGATCCTCCATGGGGGAGATGTACTCTCGCTCAATAACACCAACACTGAAGTCGCCGAACTTTTGTTTACCAATATTGGTACTTCAAGTGTGGGTATCATTCCCGAAGGTGTACGCGCGGCGTTCACACTCTCTGCTCGCGCACCAAACGGTATGATCATTAGCCAAGACTTTCGAACGACGAGGTATCTTCGCAAATAACCCCGAAAGAGACGTATATGTACTACACTTTTAAACAATTTCACAACAAAAAAGAACATGCGAATGCGGATTCACCCAGCGCCACTTTTAGGCGGCACAAAAGTGGCGCTGGGTTTGTCGCGCTCATGTCCTCGATCATCATCTCTGTCATGTTAATGATGATGGTGTTTTCTGTTTCAACATCAAGTTTTTATGCGCGTCTTGACGCTATGGGGAAAGAACACAAGCGCGAGAGTTTGGAGCTTGCGGAGAGCTGTATGAATATTGCATTTCTGCGGCTGGGAGAAGATGATTCATGGAAGCCGGCGGTGACCGGTGATTCGGTGACGCTCGGAAATAACACTTGCGTTATTGACTCGGTCGAGGCTTTTTCATCTGGATATCCGAAGATACTCAACATTAAAACAAGGGCAGAACGCTTGGGAGCGTGGAGCAACGTCAAGGCGGGCATAATGATAGAGGACCCCAATGCGCCGCCCCGGACCTTGCCGGCCCCTCCGCGCATAGCCATCAATTTTTGGGAAGAAGTCGCCGCACCATAAGAACAACATAAACGTACGAGATGGAACCTCGGAAAAATACAAGGTCGAACCTTGAAGAATCAATTCCTAGGGTTCAACCTTGTATTTTTAGGATTAATACACCACACACTCAATCGTTCATACGAGTTGGTTCCTGCCATTGTCACTTTCTCTCTGTCGCGCTACACTCGTAGGGAACGCCTTGGCGGGAGCGTTCGGGCTCGCGGTCTTGTCGTCGCATTAACCATGAATCTCACAAAGAAAAAGAAGTCGGTTCGTCGACAGGAGGGATTTACCACGTCAGAAGCAGGTCGTGCATCACGACCGTCGCTTCAATCTGGGTTTACACTCATTGAGATTCTCGTCGTCATGGGCCTTATCGCGGTACTGGCCGGTGTTGTACTCGTCGCCATCAATCCGACCAGACAATTCGCGCAAGGGAGAGATGCGCAACGCACCAGTAATATAAACGCAATCTTAAATGCGATCGGTCAGCGCATTGCCGACAACAAAGGACTCTTTGCCGGAATAAATCCCGCAAATGGCGTCACTTGTCCTTCCATACCGGCGACGACCACGATGATCATGTTTTCAAATGCCACCTCAACTCCTTCCGAATCGGGAGATCTCGGTTGTCTTGTGCCGACCTATCTTGAAACGCTTCCCACCGATCCATCGGGCGTTACAGTGGAGTCAAGCACGGGCTATATGTATTTTCAGGATGTGAACGGACGCGTGCATGTCATGGCGACGACGACCGAACCGAGCATCCCGCGCACAACACCGCTTGAAGTTGTGCGTTGAACATTTCTTTGCCGTGATTATAAAAAGCGATCTAAGCCCCCATGAGGCCCTTTCCCGGCTTTTTCGCGGCGTCATCCTCACAACGTATCTACTCACGAAACCGAGTGACCGCTCAACCACAAGGCAGCCTGAGGTCCGATCTTGGCTGAAAGGTCGGACCTCGGAGAAGTTGGCTACCGTTGTTCAAAAGACGGCCAAATTCCTTGAGGTCGCACCTCCCAAAGCTGAGGAACGACCTCGGCCGTCGCTCAGAGTTGTGAGCTGATACCTCACGGCCTCTTGCCAAACTGGCGAGTATATGCTACACTCTTCCCAAGTTCATTTCGTGGAGGAAACGAACTCATCAGGCATTCAGGAGAACGTTTGAGTTTACATTGTTATCAAATTATTTATAGGATGGCGTACGCTCTCAATAACATATTATTCGTATGACAGAATTATTCCGTGCATCGAAAGCGAAGCGTGCGACATGGGCGAAAGTGTGCGCGGGTTTTTTGGCGTTCTCGATTAATCTCACGTTTGGCGGGGTCGCAGTATTTCTGCCAGCGACCGTCGTGTATGCGGCGAACCCAGTAACGCTTTTTAGCGATGGTTTTGAATCGGATGATTTTTCGAATTGGGATTTCGTCGATTCGCCTAAATGGGATACGGTTGGTAACCCCGCAAATTCTCACAGTGGCGATGTCCGTGCGGAAGTAAAGGGAAGCACCGGCCATGAAGATGATGTTTTGCGAAAAGCGCAGCCAACGCTTGGGTATGAGAATATTACGCTGAGCTATTCGTACAAAGTAAAGGAAGCGCTTGAGAACGGCGATCATGTCTATGTGGAATGGTCAAGTGACGGGAATTTATGGATCACCATGGAGGATCTGACCAATCTTCCCGCGAGCGAGGACTGGGTTACTTCCTCTCACTTAATTGGGTCACCTGACCAGGTTGAATTTCGATTTCGGGCGAACCTGAATGCTGGAGAGGATAGATTGTTTCTTGACGATGTACTCCTTACCGGCGAAGTGCTCGAAGGGCGGATTTCCGGCTATAAATTCTATGATGCCGATGGTAGCGGCGGTGCGAGGGATATTTTTAATGATCCAGGTATCGCGGGTTGGCGCATAGTATTGCTTGACGAAAACGGTGACGAGCAGGACTCCACGATTACGGCCGGGGTGAATGGGAATGATGGAGATTATATATATATATTTAACGAACTTGCAGACGGTGTTTATACTATTTGCGAGAGTGCGTATGATAACTGGACGCAGACGTATCCGACAGGGGAAGTCGCGGGAGCAACGGCATGCGCGGAGGGCGAAGGATATGCGCCGTGGGGTTGGGAAGCAACCATTGAAAATGGAGAAATCGCAAGCGGCCCCGAGTCGTTTGATTTCAGCAACGCCCCCGAACTCGGCGTTATTTCCGTCTTGAAGTTTAACGACCGGAACGGCAATGGAGTGAGAGATGAAGGCGAAGAGGGAATCGGTGGTATCGAATTTCGTCTTAACACCCACGGCGACTCTCTCGCGCTCGCGGACGACTTCCTCGCGCAGCTATTCAGTTTTCTTATTCCTGAAGATTTTAATAGATATGCAATCACTAACGAAGACGGGGTAGCCGAATGGGACAGGCTACTTCCGGCGGGCAGTTATACTATTGAGGAACAAGAAGCATGGGAGAACGGATGGATACCGACGACAGATACCGAGCAAGGGGTTGAGCTTCGCGGGGAGGCCTCGGAAGAGGTTCGCTTCGGCAACCGGAGGCCGACCCTCGTCGTTTATAAATATGACTACGATTCAGAAGAATTGCTTCCAGGCTGGGAAATATGTTTGTACGAAGCTGAGGTTAACGAAGGGGATGACGAAGATTTTGACGGCAAGGAAGGAAATTTCTCGCTGGGAGAACTCATAGAATGCCGCGAAACAATTGATGACTCCGACGAGGAAAGCGGTGAAGAGGGTAAATTTCATGGCGCGGCGGTGTTTTCTGTCGAGAACCTCGAGCCCGACCGATGGTACGTCGTTGATGAGGAAGAAAGAGGCGGGTGGCAGTTGGATAGCTGGGACTGGGAAAACCTCGATGAAGTCGAAGAACTCAACCGGGATCTGGGGCAGGTATTGATACAGCTCAACGAAAGCATTCTCGACAATTCCAACGATGCGCGGCTTTATCTTTATAACAGCCCGCCGCAATGCGATCTTGAGGGCTACAAGTATATGCCGGACGGCGAAGAGCAACGTGGAGTTCCGAACGTTGTGATCGGCGTCATGGGAATACCCGACTCCTTTTCCGAAAGAGGCGATTTTGAACTTAATGACAATGACAGAGACTTTATTCGTACGACGAAGACGGACGGAGACGGCCACTACTGCTTCCCGGATCTTCCAGGCGGCCAGCACAGGGTTTTTGAGATGCCGCCCGTCGAAACGGAAATGCTTCAGATGACATTGCAGGGTGAACCGCAAAACGTTATCCCATTCCTCGGTGAAGGCGAAAGTGAGGGAGGAGAAGTAATTGATCAGCCGATTGATCTTCTGGTCGACTCGTTCTTTGATGTGTTCTATGAGATTGACGGGGGTCCAATGCAAATGGTTGACTCATTCTTCGACATTTTTGCGGAAGTTGCACTTGATGTGCCGATGCCTCCGAATCCGACACTAGGTTCATTTTTCGATGTCTTTATTGAGGTTTCTTTCACCGGCAATGAAGATCATGACGGCCAAATCGTTGATTTCTACAATCAGCCGACTGGGACTGGAGAAGGAGAACCTGGTTCATTCATCACCGGTTATAAATGGAACGATCTGAACGGCAACGGCGTTTGGGAATTTCAAGATTTGAACGGCAATGGCATTTGGGATTGGGATACAGACGAGGGAGAGCCCGCTCTTGAAGGATGGACGATCGGACTCGGCCACGCGGGTGAACCCCAACAGGAAGAAGGCGAAGGACAGCAACAAATTCCCATCGAGATCATAGCGCTTTCGCTCACCGGCTCCGACGGTTCGTTCAGGTTTGAAACGCATGAAACAGGGAATTTCGTCCTACTTGAAGAACAGCGCAATGGGTGGATGGTAAAAAATCCCTCCGAGTCGCCGGAATGGGCCGTTGATTCATTCTTTGATATTACATATCGGAGTGACTTCGACAATCCGCCCGCGCAATGGGAAACGAACTCATTCTTCGACGTGTATGTCGGGGGTGAACTTGGCCAGGAAATTAGTTACGACGTGAACGATAATTCTTTGGATTTCGGCAATTTGCAAAAGGGGCAGGATGCAGTCATTACTGGCAAGAAATTTGAAGATATGAATGCGGACGGAATTGGGGAAGAAGATCAAGGTCTTTCCGGCCGAGTCATTGTCGCCATACTCCAAGATGATCCGAATACCGAAGAAGTTGAGAGCGGCAATCATGAGGAGCTAACAGACGATGGTGGCAACTACACCCTGCAGGTCCCGCCCGGCACATATAAAATTTGCGAAGCGATTCTGGGGACTTGGCACCAATCTTACCCGACCGTAAGCACAGCGGGTTCAACCTCTTGTGATAGTGATGGTGTAAATTATTTTGAGTTTGGATATGAGCTGATAGTTGCCTCTGCGAATAATATCAACGGCAAGGACTTCGGCAATTACAGAAACGGCACCATTCATGGTTTCAAATGGGAAGACCTTAACGGAAACGGCGTATTTGATGAAGACGATGAAAACAGCGAGGAAGGGCTTGACGGATGGACTATTTATCTTGACCTCAACGATAATGGCATTCTTGATGATGGTGAACCATCTTTTGTCTCCGGCGAAGACGACGATGGTGGCGTCTATGTTTTTCAAGGTAACAACGAACTTGCTCCGGGAACATATATTGTTCGCGAGGTGCCCCAGAGCGGATGGACCCAGACATTTCCCGGCGCCGATACCAACTTCAAACATACGGTAGTGATTACGTCCAGGGGCGAAGAAACGGACTGGAACTTCGGTAACCATCGACTGCTTGTCATCAGCGAAGATACTGCTACCCAAGTTCTCGAAACCTCAATCGTTATTATGTGGACAACGGATTTTCCGGGCACGAGCCGCGTCGTCTATGATACCGTTTCGCACCCCGTACTTGGCTCCGCGCCGAATTACGGTTACGCGAATTCTACGGCGACTTTTGATGAGGAGCCCGAAGTGACAAGTCACAGCGTTTCTGT
>Ga0155394_116_pt4 | contig 15305 bp, 16 predicted proteins | sample RifCSPhighO2_02_FD_106362 | JGI IMG/M metagenome (GOLD analysis project Ga0155394, IMG submission 106362) | Candidatus Lloydbacteria bacterium RIFCSPHIGHO2_02_FULL_50_13 | reverse complement strand
CCCCCCCCCCGCAACCTCCTACCACTGCTTCAAAAGATGAAGGAGGTCTACATGCTGTGGTATGGCTATTATCAAATCCTGCCCAAAGTACACAGGCACTCTCTCGGGCAACGCATTGACACGCTCTTCATTGAAATCATCGAGGCAATCGCGGTTGCAAGTTTCTTGGCACGTGAGGAGAAGCTTCCGTAGGTGCGACAGGCGATTAGGAAGGCGGATACACTCAAAATACTTTTACTGGTGCTTTGGGAAACGAAATCGCTTGAGAACAAAAAATATATTGCCCTTTCGGTAAAATTGGACGAGGTGGGAAGGATGCTCGGCGGATGGAGCGGGCAAATAGTAAGACAAAACTCTCCCACAAAAGTAGGAGAGAAATGAATAGAGTAGCGCGCAACGCCGCAGGATCGTTGCCGTAGAAGTCGTTGTCGAGCCAGTTGTAGTTCCAGTGCCACTCGCCATCGTTCCAGTTGAGACAACGAACGTTGAGGTTGCCGTCCGAGTTGCGATTATGTAGGGAGTGCCATCCGTATCACCGCCCCTTAAGCATTTTCGAGGTTGAATCGTATTCGGCATCATAATGCCATAGCACCCCATACCAAGTATCTTCATTTTTTTGAAGAGTCTTCGTACATCCTCCGCTTAAGACCGTGATCGTAGGCGCTCTCAATGTACGGATACTGGATTCGGTAGCGAACAACTCCAGAGACTGAAATCATTCACGTATACACCTACTACCATGGTTATTTTACAGGGACGAAAAGGCCCCGCGCAAGCGCGGGGCAGAAAAAACGAATGCAAGGGCAAGGTCCAAAGGTTTTAAGAGATCCTAGTGACCAAGCCCTAAGTGCTAGCTTGCGCGCAACGCCGCAGGATCGTGGCCGTAGAAGTCGTTGCCGAGCCAGCGGGAGCGCCAGTGCCACGCGCCATCGAGCCAGAGGAGACAACGAACGAAGAGGTAGCCGTCCGAGAGGCGATAAATGGTACCCCAGAAGAAGATGAAAGTCGTGTTACCGTTCGTCTTTTCCTTCCATGACTCGGGGATGAGCTCCGGATGCGCCAAGAGATAGTCGAGCACATTTGCGTTGAACACTTTTTTGCCTGAAAGTTCTTCACGCAGTTCGCGGCCACGGATCGTCTTGCCCCCTTGCTGTTTTTCGGAAACAAAGAGGACGATCTTCTTCCCGTTTAGGTAGAGATGCGCACCACGGCGCTCGAGTTTCATCAGACCGCTTTTTGTGTGCAGTTCGATGCTCCAACCAGTCGGCACGAACGGATCAGCGGCGCCATTCACAACGTGTTCAATGAGCTTGATCTCGGCGTAGCCGTCGCGTACCCTCTTCACCTCCGCCAGAATACTCCCTTGCGACAACCACTTCACGTCGCTCGCGGCGTATCCATTACGCTCGAAAGCGTGGTCAAGCTCTGCCGATTGTCGGGCAGACATCACAGACTTGTCAGACATGACATGTCCTCCAGATGTGCGACATGTTTTGTGAAAAACGCGTCGCGTGCCAGCGGGCTTCCTGAAACCAGGATTTGCCATAGCAGAAAATACTCTCCGCATGAAAGGGCTTTCTGCTATGGCAAACGCAACAACAAAAATTGAAATTGGGGGGTAGGGAGACGGTCAAAGAACTGCCGCTAGTTTATCATATTTAGTGCTAAATGTCAAACTGACCGTCGGCTGGTATTTCTTTCTACGGACTATAAACTAAAGACTAATGACTGTTTTAGCTATTGATCCGGGATTCGGGCGCTGCGGGGTTGCTGTACTTGAAGGTAGCGGTGCAAAAGCGACGCTTCTCTACTCATCATGCATTGAAACAACGCCCAAAAGCGTCTTCCCAGAGCGCTTGCGTTTCGTTGGGGACGAGGTGTTCCGGCTCATCAAAAAATACGCACCCGATACGATAGCCCTTGAAGAACTCTATTTCACGAACAACGCAAAAACGGCACTTCATGTCGCCGAGGTACGTGGGATGATCATGTATCTCGCCGCGTCAAATAACATTCCACTTACGGAATTCAACCCGCTCGCGGTAAAGATCGCCATCACCGGATACGGCCGTGCCACCAAGGACCAAGTCATAAAAATGACCGAGAGGTTGATCGCGCTCCCGAAAAAGAAAATGCTCGACGACGAATACGATGCCATCGCCGTCGGATTGACCGCGCTTGCACAAGCGAGGCGTATATCACCTTAGTCTTCGTCCATGACAACACCAACACACGTTGCAGTGAATTTGGGGATATTTTTAGCTTTAATGCAGATACAAACCCTAAACCCAAACTATGCCGATCTGGCGTTACTGGTTGGCTCAAATCTCGTTGATTTAGATTACTTATTTTCTCGACCAGTTTACGATCCAAAGAGAAACTCGTTTAAGGCTCATTTTCTTCACAAACAATGGAAAACAGTTTTACTTTTGTCGGTACTGACACTACTTGTACGCCCGTTACTGTTTTTGGGTATTGGTCTAATTCTCCATTTTTTCTTAGATTACCTCTACAATAAGAGAGAGGAAATTTAGCGCAAAAACCAGTCTCCTCTAAAGCGAGGTATCGCTTTGTGAAGCCATTTGCAGGCGCGAGGCTTAATTTTTGTCAAGTCTTAATCTTGACAAAATTTGCTCCGAAACAGTTGCGTCTCCCGAGGTGGCGTTTTGAGTGACCCGGAGCGCGACGACGCGAGTTTTGAGGAAAAAGCCAACAGGATTTTATCCGTACACTCAAAAAGCACTGCCGAGCGGTAGTTATCCACAGGAATCTTCCCGCCCTCTCCCCAGCCCGCCAAAAGCATGATACATAGTGGGAAGTACCCTTTCGCTTGGTTTCTCTGGCGAGGGTATGGTGGCACCCCGCAATGCGGGGCCACAATTAATTAATAATAGAAGACTATTTTATTATGGGAGACGATCTTGTAAATGACGGGATACTTCCTGTCGGCGGTACAGTACTGAATGACGATGACCCGAATACAGTAGAAAGCGACGACTTTCTCGATGACCCCGTAGAGGTGGTTGTTCCAGAAGAGGTAGCTGATGCTCCAGTAGCGGCCGCCGTAGAAGACGATGACGACGACATACTTGATGAGTAACAAAAACCCCGCCTAAGGCGGGTTTTTGTTTGCAGAAAAAACGTCCTTCTACTCAACAACAATCCTGATGAAACGATGTTTGCCGACCCTAAGCACAATTGTCTCGGTCAACTTCATCGTCGTGTCGGAGAGCTTCTCTTCTCCGTCCTTTCTGATCGCCCCTTCTCCGAGGAGGCGACGAAACTCGCTTTTTGAGTCAATGACATCCTCACGAATAAGCACGTCGACAAGAAGCGTACCCTTGGCGGCTTTCGCAGTCGGCATATCATCAGGAAGTTTCTTTTCTTTAAACGTTGCAATAAATGTCGCTTTCGCCTCCTCGCTCTTTTTTTCTCCGTGGTAGATTGCAACAATCTGCCGCGCAAGATCCATTTTGATGTCACGCGGATTCACCTTCCCGCCCTTTAATTTTTTCCTGATCTCCTCAATGCCATCAACGGGGGTAAAGGTGCAGAGCTCAAAATAGGTCGGAATAACACTGTCGGGTATTGACATGAGCTTTCCGAACATGAGCTTTGGCTCATCAGTAATACCGACATAATTATCAAGCGACTTCGACATTTTTTCCTTACCATCGGTGCCGACTAAAATATTGAAAGAGAGCACCGCCTGAGGCTCTTGTTTGTTTACCTCCATCACTTTGCGTCCCATGAGCATATTAAAGGTTTGGTCGGTCCCGCCAACTTCAAGATCACATGAGCCGTAAATTTTCGCTAAAGAATATGAATCTATGCCCTGTATGACGGGGTAGAGCATTTCATGCAAAAAAATACTCTCGCTTTTCTTGAGTCTTTCTGCAAACATATCTCTTTCGAGAAGTTGCGCAACAGTAATGTGTCGCAGCGTCCACAATAAACCCATGAGTGTTGTTCGGGCTATCTCGGTCTTTCCAAGCTTTTTTAGTTGCATGCTATTCTCTTGGTAAAGAATTATCTTGCCGATTAAGGAATTTGGATTAATTGCAATCTTTTGAGACTTTTTTGTGTTGTTATCTACTACTGAAATAGTTGTCCTTGCGCCTGGGTTGGGGATTATGTCCGTCGGATCCAAAAACCAGTCGGAATTTTTTATCCAAGAGAATACATTATTCTCTGTGCTTAATATTTTCCCAACCTGCTCAAGGTATGTTTTCATATTTTCAACCACTTCTTGAGAAGACGTGGCCGGTTCCCTTACTGTGTCCTCCTTGTCGTCTTTTTCACGCAAGGGCGCGTCGTGGTTAATGTAGAGAAGTTTTTGGGTCGCGGTTACAAAACCAGACCCTTTCTCCGCATCGTTTGTTTTCATTTCAGGGCGCATCTTACTTTTCCCTGTTGGGTCTCCAATGCTCGCAGTGATATCTCCCACCAAAAAAACCACCTTGCACCCTAAGTCCTGCAGTTGGCGCAATTTTCGTAGCACGACGGCATGGCCAAGATGAATATCCGGCCGCGTCGGGTCTACGCCGAACTTCACGATAATATCTTTTGGGTATTCGCCCTTTATCTTTGCAAGCAATTTTTTCTTGAAAGCGTCTTTGGGGTCAACAAAGGTCCCAACCCCGCGGGTAAAAAGTTCGTCAACAAACCTTGCGTGTTCATTTTCATTTCTCTTTTCTTTCATAACACTCATGCTATCATAATGGCCCATCCTTTGTCTTTCGATGTCACAACATCGCGTCGCGTAACCGTCTACTAAGACGCGGCGTCTTTGTATGATAAACTGTGTATGATAAACTGAGAGATAATGTGGAATAGACAGGGCGTCCATAGAAAACGCATCCGCGGAAAATTGAAGCGTCGGCTCCAACTGCTTATCATCGGCATATTGTTTGTTGGAATACTCTCCACAAGCGCTTTTTTGCTTTGGGCGACCACCATCAAGATACCGGATTTCAGCCTATTTGAAGCACGCAGGGTATCCCAGTCAACAAAGATCTACGATCGTACGGGGAAAATACTGCTTTACGACATCCACAAAGACATACGCCGCACGATTGTTCCGTTCGACAAGATCAGTCCGTACATAAAAAACGCCAGCGTCGCCATTGAAGATGAACAGTTCTACCAACATGCAGGTATTGAGCCCAAGGCTATCGTGCGTGCGGTGTTGGTCAACTTGGGACTGCACAGAGGCTACGCGGGGCAGGGCGGCTCAACTATCACACAGCAAGTCATAAAAAATGCCCTGCTATCGCGCGAAAAAACGCTTACCAGAAAGATCAAGGAGTGGATACTTGCAATGAAGCTCGATGGTATCATGGGTAAGGAAGAGATCCTTGCGCTTTACCTCAATGAATCCCCCTATGGCGGAAATATATACGGCGTTGAAGAGGCGAGCCTGACATTCTTTGGACACGGCGCAAACGAGCTCACACTCTCCGAAGCCGCATACCTTGCGGCGCTTCCCCAGTCTCCAACTCGCTACTCGCCTTATGGCAGTCACCGCGATCTACTCGAAGAACGCAAGAATCTTGTGCTTAAAAAAATGCTTGAGCTAGGGTCAATCCAGCGCGATGAATACGAACATGCGCTCGCAGAAGAAGTGGTGTTTCTCCCTCCGGAAGAGCGCGGGATCCGTGCGCCTCATTTTGTGATGTTCGTGAGAGAGTTGCTGACGGAAGAATACGGTGAGGAGCGGATTGAGGAAGGCGGCCTCCGAGTCATCACCAGCCTCGACATGGAGTTGCAAGGAAAAGCGGAAGAAACAATAAAGGAGTATGCCGAACAAAATGAACGGCAATACAATGCAACAAACGCCGCCATTGTTGCACTCGACCCGAAAACCGGTGAGATATTGGCAATGGTCGGATCAAGAGATTATTTCAACATCGAGCGCGAAGGAAACTTCAATGTCGCGCTCGCGAAACGTCAGCCGGGTTCCGCTTTTAAGCCGTTCGTTTACGCCGCGGCTTTTGAGGCGGGATTTACCCCAGACACTGTTGTTTTTGATGTTCCGACGCAGTTTTCGACTCAATGCGACCCGTTCGGAAAACCGCTTTACGGCACAGATACCAAGGTGTGCTACATGCCGGAAAACTACGACGGGGAATATCGCGGTCCCATCAGCCTCAGGAATGCGCTCGCCCAATCCATCAATATTCCGGCGGTGAAAATGCTATATTTGGTCGGACTTGACCACGCAATTGAATTTGCTGAACGCGTGGGGATCACCACCCTTCAAAGCAAAGAGCGTTACGGCTTGACGCTGGTACTCGGTGGAGGAGAGGTGTCGCTGATTGATATGACGAGTGCGTATGGCGTATTCGCGAATGACGGAGTGAGGGAACCATACAACGGAATTCTTCGGATTGATGATGCTTCAGGCAGCGTCGTTTTTGAGCATGAAAAAAAGGAAATACGCGCGGTCAATCCGGAAATTGCACGAAAGATCTCTGACATTCTCTCGGACAACGATGCACGTGCACCAGCATTCGGCGCACATTCATATCTTCATTTTAGCGACCATCAAGTGGCGGTAAAAACAGGTACAACAAATGACTACCGTGACGCTTGGATCGTTGGGTACACACCTTCTCTTGTTGTCGGAGCCTGGGCAGGAAACAACAACAACTCGCCGATGGAAAAAAGGGTTGCGGGGTTCATTGTTGCTCCACTTTGGAATGCATTCCTGACAAAAATCCTCCCTGCTTTTCCTCAAGAAAGATTTCCCGCCTCTCAACCAACACCAAAGAATATCAAGCCTGCTCTCCGCGGAATCTGGTATGGCGGTGATGTTTATGTGGTCGATAAGATATCCGGAAAGCGCGCAACGGAGTTTACACCATCGGAACTCATTGAAGAGCGCGTTGTACCGAATCCCCACGAAATACTTTATTGGGTCAACAAGAACGACCCCGCCGGACCACCGCCGCTAAACCCTTACAATGATGCACAGTTTCTTCTCTGGGAGTCTACCGCTCAAGAGTGGATCGGGCGGAACGGGATTCCGGGAAAAGCGTGGGGAATGATTCCTGATGATATCGACGACATCCACCGTCCGGAACTTGCTCCTTCCATAACGATCGTAACACCGAACGCAACCACAACATATGATCGCGCGCAAAAACTTATCATTGATACACAGATCCAAAGCTACTTCGCTGTTGAGTACATCGATTTCTTTGTGAATGGTATCTTTCTTGGTTCGGCACGCTCAATGCCATATTCTTTTGCGTTTGTACCAAACGAAGTCACAAATTTACAACACACAAACGAGCTGCGCATCACCGCGTATGATGTTGTCGGGAACCGAACTGAAAAAACAACACTTTTCGATGTTTTGCGTTAGCGCCTATCAACAACATCGATGCACTTGGGCAAGAAATCACACTTGTTTGTTTATGGTGTATCTACTCACAACTCCGAGTGTTTTGTTGAGTGCCTTTTGTTCAGCGTATTTCAACAATATCATTGATGTGATTTCTTCGTAGTTCATCAATAATCTTCTCTTGATAAAGGAAAAGTTCATTTTTTGTTGTTGAACCCCCTGTGATAGAGAGGGTGTTGTTCTTTATATTCAACTCTTTTTCGGAAACACAGACCCCTGAAATTTTTGAGATCACTTCGATTATTTTTTTTCGCTTTTCCTCGTCGCGAAAAATAAGTTTTTTATACCTTTCGAGGAATTCTTTGATGTGCGCGAGTTCCATCACATTAAAAAAATACAGTTAAGTATCTTACTGTTTGTCAAAAACAATAAACTTGTCCGCCATCACACACCTTGCGTCCATTCATCATCCTTTCATGGGCATGACAAGATAAATAAATGTCGTATCGCCGACACCTTTAATGACCAACGGCCTGTTGCCGCCGCTAGCGTGAAACGAAACACTGTCGGAAGGAAGATAAGAAAGCACGTCGGTGAGAAAACGTTGATTCAAAAGAAATTCGACGGCCTCTCCTGAAAGTGCAGCATCTATCTGGTGCGTGGTTTCGCCGATCTCGTCACTTCGCGATTCGATCTCAAACAGCTTCTCTTGTGGATACTTCTTTATGCGGACTTGCTGGAGTTTTCCTGAAAATACCGTGGTTAATTTCAAACGATCAAGGAGATCTTGCCGTAACACCGTCGCTTCGGTGGTGAATTTTTTTGGAATGATCTGCTGATAATCAGGAAAAACACCGTCGATCAGTCGAGAAGTGATACGGATGTGTTCAGTATGAAATGATATTTGATTTTTCGTCGCGCAGATCTTTACTGTTTCGTCGAGTCCTTCCAGTGCGCGAACAATTTCCGCAACATTCTTTCCAGGAATAAGAATGCTGAACTGTTCCGGTTTTCTTTTGAGCGGAACGCGCTTCTCAGCGAGACGTGACGAATCGGTTGCCGCAAAAACAAGCGTCTGCTCATCTGTATAACAATACACACTTGCAAATTCTGGTTTAATATCAGAAATAGCAACAGCATATTGCGTCGCGCGAAAAGCATTAATGAGTATTTTTGCATCAATTTCAATCGTTGTTCCTTTTGTGACAAAAGGAACGGTCGGAAAATCTTCATACCCAAAACCTTTAATGAGTGTTGAGTGTGTTTTTCCCGATATTGTCAAATGGTCCCCGACCTGTTCAACTACGACATTTTTCTCTTGCGGCAAGTTTGAAAGAAAATTTGCAAGCGTGTCAGCGGGTACTGCAATAACCCCCTCTTTTTCGACGTGCGCAGGAATTTCGATCTCAATACCCAGATCAAGGTTGGTCGCGCGAAGTTTCACACTTTTCTCCGTGGTAATAAATAAAACATACCGCAATACCAGTAACGAAAGGTTCTTTCCGGTAAATCGTTCAGCGATAGCTAACGCATTCTTCAAATTCAGTTTTACACACTCTAACTTCATATATTTACTTAAATACTAATTACTATAGTTATTGGTGTGGATATGTGCGTAACAACAATTCGCAAACACCAGACTCTGTTTTTTATACCTCGGAAGATTTTTCATCTTGTGGATAAAAACATTTTTTACAAAAATTCGGTAAAATTATTTTTTTATACACAATACACCTTCCTGAATACACACCACTGTCCCCAATAAAACCCTATCCACACACGCACTTATACACAGGGATTCCACAAACCACAACACAAAGCTTCTAAAACAATGCACGTATCTGTTCTATTTCCTGAACGAGTATCATATCGGTTTTGATGTCAGTTTTTATTTTTTCACACGAGTGGATGACGGTTGTGTGATCGCGCCCGCCCAATTTTTGACCAATAAGAGGATAAGAAATATTAAAATCCTGGCGCAGAATGTACATGAGTACTTGACGGGGCTTAACTACCTCCTTGCGCCTGGTTTTTTCGTAGATAAACCGCTCGTCGAGGTTATAGAAAGTGGTGACTGTCTTTACAATATCTTTTATTGAAACCGGTTTCGTTGGTTTTGCATTGTTCTTTATGAGTGTTTTGACCTCATTGAGAGATAAACTCTTGTTTTTTAGTCGAGCTTGGCAAACAACCAAATTGAGCGTTCCTTCAAGCTCGCGGATGCTTGCTTGTATTGTTTCGGCAATATATTGGAGAATATCTTCTGGAACGACCATCTGTTGCTGTTTCAGTTTTTCCTTTAAAATGGCGAGCCGAGATTCATATTCCGGCATAGTGATCTCTACAATCATTCCGGAGCCAAAACGAGATTTTAGACGGTCTTCGAGTCCGTTGATATAGTTGGGGTGTTTGTCGGAAGAAAAGACGATCTGTTTATTGTTTTCGTACAATGCATTGTAAAGATGAAAAAGCTCTTCTTGGGTTTTATCTTTTCCAACGAGGAATTGGATGTCATCCATGATGAGCACGTCGTATTTTCTGTATTTTTCTTTGAATTCATTGACACGATTATTGCCGAGTGAGAGTACGTAGTCGGTAGAGAATTTTTCCGAGCTGACGTATTGGATTTTTTTTCCTGGATTTTGTTTTTTGAGGCCGTTGCCGAGCGCTTGGATAAGATGTGTTTTTCCGTACCCAGTCGCTCCATAGATAAAAAGCGGGTTATACATGATGCCAGGCTTTTTCAACACCGCTTGCGCCGCAGCGTAGGAAAGCTCATTGAATGGCCCTGTCACAAAAGCATCAAAAACATAGCGAGGGTTTAGGCCGTCTTCTTTGCCGGCATAAGTATCTTGGAGGGGAAGCTCTGGGATAAAAGGAGAGAAGATGTCTTTTTTGATCACAGACGCGGTATGCTCAACCACTTCGTTTTTGGTAATGACATACTCGACCCCACGGATGTCTGGAGAAATGTTTCGCAATACTCGAAGGATCGTCGAGTGGTATTTGTTGGAAAGCCAATCACGCACGAACTCGTTCTGTACGCTGACGTACACAGCTCCACCTTCCTGCTTTATGATTCGGGTGTTTTTGAACCACGTGCTGAAGTTCGCTTTTGAGACCTCGAGCTCGATCTCAACCAACGTCTTATCCCATAATTCTTTGTTATCCATACATGCGGAACACTCGCGTGCTCGTTCAAGTTGATTAGCACCAATTATAACGAAGAAGTTCAAATGAACGAAAAAGCGGCAACTGTTCACAACTTGTGTATAAACTGTGGAAAAGATTTTCTGTGGATATTTTTTTAATGTGCGTCAAGTTTTTCCGAATATTTTTTCAAAAACACGAGGTGAGGCATTAAGAATCAATCCTCAATGCCTCACCTCGTGCTTTTTGCTTGCTCTTTCTGTGAATACACACTATACTCGGATTTATGTCATTTACCTACAAACCAAAGAAAAGAAAGCGAAGAAAAACACACGGATTCTTGGTGCGGACGAAGAGTTCCTCGGGGAGGAATGTGCTACAGCGCCGTCGCAGAAAAGGCCGTGCCCGCCTTGCGGTGTGAGTATTGTGTATGCACACAGAGCAAAGCAACACAATACAGCCACTTTTGGGCATCGGCATCTTGGCCACGAGTACCACCTCAACTTAATTTCTGCTATCGCGCGGTGCATCCAAGGTGAGACCTTGCAAAAATCTATATGGAAAGGTCTCGCCTTGGATGGCGGATATTAAGTGGGGATTGTACTAGTGGCTCGTTAACTTAATTCTGTCCACCAAAGACAGTACCAAAGGCGGCCTTTAAGAATCTTGCCCCAAAGGCCGCCTTTGGTACTGTCTTTGGTGTGTCAATGACATGATTAAGTTAATTGGGTACTAACCACTAGACACTTCCACAAATGCTCCCAAAACGACACAAACTTTCGCGGGCAACGTTTCCAAGCCGAAAAGAACAGAAACTTTCTTGGGGCGGAAAAGCACTCCGCATTTATGCTTATGTGTCGGAACAGTCTGTAGTACCGCAGTTCGCTGTTGTGGTGCCAAAAAAATTATGCAAGAAAGCAGTTTCACGCAACTTGTTCAAACGGAGGGTTCTGGCGGCGATCAGAGTAAACATGAATGCTTTTGAGCGGTTTTCCTGTAAAAAATATGTTGTTTTTCCTAAAGCTCTGACCAACGATATTCCGCAGAAAAGCATAGAAGAAGATATCAGGTCTTTTCTGCGTGAATACGCAAAAAAATGAAAACAATTCTTCGGTTATTGGCGGTTTTCTATCAGCAGGTTTTTTCCCCTGATACGGGTTTTTTGCGCGGCCTTTATCCGACGAGTGGCGTCTGCCGGATGTATCCCTCGTGTTCCGAATATATGAAACTCTCAATACTAAAACACGGCGCAATGAAAGGGTCTTTCTTCGGAGTACTCCGTATCGGACGCTGTCACCCGTTTCAAAAAAAATTGGTTGATGTTCCCTAAGGCGAGCGCCAACACATACAAGGTGGAAGACAGCCAACTTCTTCAAGGTCTCCCCTTTCAAAACACCACAATAGAGTACTTCCATTTTTCTAAGGGGAATACCCCTAAGAAAAATTGGTCGCCAAGGGAGAGACCTTAGGCCGTCTTCCACCGTGTATGTGTTGCCGCTCCATCACTTTGCAAAAACGAAAGGTGTCCTATAAGATGGTGCGATGATAGCACTCTGGAACTCGTTTATTTACGATCCGCTTTACAACGCCCTCATCTTGCTTGTCGGCATTTTGCCCGGACACAGTGTCGGTGGAGCGATCATCCTTCTTACGGTCGTCGTCAAGACTGTACTCTATCCGTTGACTGGAAAGTCTATACGCGCACAACGCGCGATGAAAGAGCTCGAACCCGACTTGAAGCGCATTCGGGAGGAATACAAAAATGACCGACAGGGGCAGTCCAAAAAAATGATGGAGCTCTACCAAGAGCAGGGTGTCTCTCCGTTTTCCGGGTGTCTTCCCGTGCTCATTCAAATACCGATCATTCTTGCGCTTTATTGGGTCTTTTTTAAGGGGCTTGCCGTCGTGAACACGGAAATACTCTATGGTTTCGTTTCGGCGCCGGAAACACTCGACATGCACTTTCTCTTTTTTGATCTTGCGGCAAAAAGCGCTCTGTTGGCCGGGCTAGCCGCGCTTTCTCAATATTTCCAAACAGACCTCTCGCTTGGGAGACAGACACCACCTGTTCCTACTCAAGGAGCGAAGCCGACATTTCAGGAGGATTTTGCCAAGAGCATGCAGGTGCAGATGCGGTATGTACTCCCCGTTATGATCGGCGTCATTGCCTACACCACATCGGCGGCAGTTGCGCTTTATTGGACAACGAGTAATATACTGAGCATTGCGCAGGAATTGCAGATGCGCTGGGCGAAGAAACAGCCCTAGATCTAGATTTAGGAAACAATACCATCTTTAATAAACCTTTTCATGAAGCAAAGTACCAAAGGCAGCCTTTAAGAATCTTGCCCCAAAGGCCGCCTTTGGTACTTTGCGGATGTTTCGAGCGCAGAACTATGAATGAGTTAACGAAAGATGATATAAGATTACCGAATAAGACAAAAAACCCAAAACGGAATAAGATTCGCTTAAATCTTAAATATTATCTCTTAACTCCCGCATTTCAACAATGAATCCCCAAGAACACATCGAAAACACGCTACGCACCCTTCTTGGGCATCTTGCGGTTGCCACTGAGAGTGTTTTGGTTGATACGGATGAAAAAACCAAATCGCTTCGCTTTGTCGTGCAGACACCGGACTCGGCAATTCTGATCGGCGAGCATGGCGCGCGACTTCTTGCGCTCAACCACCTCGTGAAACGAATCGTGGAACGCGAGCTCAAAGACGAAAATGTGCAGTTTCTGATTGACGTCAACGACTACCAAAAGAAACGGATAGACGAGATCCGCACGAAGGCGCAAATTCTTGCCGAGCGTGCGCGGTATTTCAAAAGCTCGGTCGAGATGGACCCGATGTCTTCTTACGAGCGCATGATCGTCCATGCGGAATTCACCGAAGTGCCGGACATCGCAACCGAATCATCCGGCTACGGCAAAGACCGTCGGGTGGTGTTGAAATATACAGAAGAAAAAATTCCTGTCGCCGCAGAGAATACATAGGAGAGTTCTATGTGTCAGTCATTCCCGCTCAGACCTTCGCACTATAGTAGCTTCAAAAATTCTGACGGCGACATCTCCGCATCGCGCAGGATTTTTCTCATGGGTAAATGGTAAATGGGGACAGTCACGATATTTTTGTCACAAACGTGTCATAATATTTACGTCTTTTTTGGTCGTCCCGCCATACGAAGCGTTGCTTCCATGTGATATTTGCTCACCATCGCATCAACCCACCGCTCTCTCCCGTACGGCACTCCTTTATTGACCGAGGAACGAAGAACGAGGAGGTCATTTTCGTTGTCCGGTGTATTGATCCAATGCGTGTAGCCATGAGGAAAAGGCGTTGGGGACTGATCAAGAAGCCCCACTTGTTTTTGGGATCCGTTGATTCGTCGGAAGGCACTTCCCCATTGCCAGTCCTCACACCGACGAACGAGTTTTGCTCGCACCGGATTGCGCTCAACGTACTTAATGAGCGCGAGGAGGTAGTTGTCGGAATCAACAATAAACGATTTGTAGCGCCCTTGATAGAGATGACCGCTCCCTATTGTTTTGGTCCGTGTATGCACATGACGCGTGTGCGCATTAGTAAGCCGGTGCATGAAAACACCCAGATCGCCGTCTTTTTTCGGATAAAGCACAAGATGCCAGTGATTCGGCATGAGGACATATGCAAGGATGCGCATATCCGTCAGTTCTTTCGCTTCCCTCAATAGTCTTTCGAACAGTGAATAGTCGTCAGCGGTATCAAAAATCTGCATGCGACCATTGGCACGATTGATCACATGGTAAACTTCTTCCCCGACATCTACACGCGCAAGACGAGGCATGGTGATTATATTACACCATGAGTTTTAGAAATCAATCGTGACTGTCCCCATTCCCCCATTCCCCCATTCCCCCCCATTCCCCCCATGCCACTTATCGTACCAAATAGCGCAGATTACTGCAACGGACGGAATTAAAGTGATCTTGCAATGTGCCGAACAAGCGCTCGATTCTTCCTTTGGCTTTCGGCGAGTTGGCGCAGGGAATCGGTGGGGAATCGGAATCGGTGTCAGGTACACTATTTAACATAATTCTGTGGTCTAATATGTTTCTTTGGTCGCCCCGTACCGCGGACGGTCGACTGGAGATCATATTGTTCAATGATGTCCTCTGTCCACTCCATTGTACCGTATGGGGTGCCTTTGTTCACGGAATTTCGTAGTTGAGTAAGCGTGTCGTCGTCTTCATCGTCGTTAAGCCAGGAAGCATAACGTCGCGGGAGTTCTGTCGGTGGTTGCGCAATCAACTTTTTCTCTTTCGGACTTCCCTTGAGACGACGCCACGCGCTTCCCCATTGCCAGTCTTCCGCACGGTCTACCATACGTGCGCGGAGCGGGTTACGCTCGACATAACGGATGAGTGTCCGAAGGTAGTCATCTTTGTCGACCAGAAAGGACTTATACCGTCCTTGGTAAAGGTGGCCGTGGCCGACAGTCTTGTGGATGCTGTGATACCGGCGCGTATGCGTCAGCGTAAGCCAATGCATAAACACCGCGAGATCACCGTCTTTCCGTGGATAGAGCACCAGATGCCAATGGTTGGGCATGATGGTGTAGGCAAGGATGCGCATGTCGGTGAGTTCTTTTGCTTCCTTGAGCAACGCTTCAAAGAGACGATAATCGGGGTCGGTTGCAAAGATGCCCAGACGTCCGTTTGCTCTATTCAGGACATGGTAGATTTCATCGCCAATATCAACACGGTCGGTACGTGGCATGACGATACTATACCATACTATTTAGATGAATAGTGTACCTGACA
>Ga0155394_159_pt4 | contig 16527 bp, 11 predicted proteins | sample RifCSPhighO2_02_FD_106362 | JGI IMG/M metagenome (GOLD analysis project Ga0155394, IMG submission 106362) | Candidatus Lloydbacteria bacterium RIFCSPHIGHO2_02_FULL_50_13 | reverse complement strand
GACCGAATACTACAATTTTGACGCCCTGAACGTCCCCAAGGACCATCCTTCGCGGGACATGCAGGATACGTTTTGGATAAAGCCGAGTCCTACTGATACCGAACGGCGGCTTTTGCGTACACACACTTCCCCTGTCCAGATCCGCTACATGGAGACCAAAATGAAGGCGGGGATAGAGCCGCCCTACGCGATAGTGGTGCCCGGCAAAGTCTTTCGGAACGAAGCAACAGACGCGACACACGAGGCGCAGTTCTTTCAGGTGGAGGGGCTTTTGGTGGGGAAGGATGTCACGCTGGGAATGTTGAAAGGCGTACTGGGGAAGTTTTTCTCGGAACTTTTTGGCGGGGAAACTGCGGTGCGCTTCCGCACGAGCTTCTTCCCGTTCGTTGAGCCGGGGGTTGAGGTGGATATGCAATGTTTTAGATGTAGGGGTGAGGCACATTTCGACATTATGCCGGAGGGGAAACTGCGGGAAAGGGTGAAAGCCAAAATTGAAAAGGACATCAAAAAAACGAACCGTGATTTGTGTATCGAAACAACGTTAGGACAAGGGACCATTTATACGCCGTGTTCGGTTTGTAGGGGTAGCGGCTGGATCGAGATCATGGGTGCGGGAATGGTGCATCCTAAAGTGCTCGAAGCGGCGGGTGTTGATCCAAAGAAACACAAGGGCTTCGCGTTTGGCGGAGGTATCGATCGGATCGCCATGCTCAAGTGGGGAATCGATGACGTGCGGCTCCTTTATAACGGCGACCTGCGTGTCGTGAATCAGTTTTAGGGACAGAAAATAGAAACTAGAGAATAGAGAATAAGAGCAAGAAGATGCAACAAAAAACCCGGTCATTTAAAGATTTGATAGTGTGGCAAAAAGCACGAGATGTAGCGGTGCGAGTATACCAATGCACCGAAAATTTTCCAAAATCAGAATTATATGGACTCACGAGTCAAATGCGAAGAGCCGCCATTTCAATTTCTTCCAATTATAGCCGAAAGCTATAATCGTTTTCATCGCCGAGAAAAAGATCAATTTCTTTCTGTTGCGTTCGCTTCGGGTGCCGAGTTGGAAAGCCATGTGGAGGTTGCCAAGCTTTTATTTCCACAACACGATCTCACAAACATTGAGTTGCCACTTCATGAAGTAATGAAAATATTAAACGTCATGCTTGCAAAACGATAGTTTGTCTATTGCTCCGCCTTATTCTCTAGTTTTTATTCTCTATTCTCTGAATTTCATGAAGTATTCATACAAATGGTTGCAAGAGCATATCAAAGACCCACTCCCATCGTGGCTAAATTTGGGACAGGTGGTCACACTCAAAGCTTTCGAATTGGAGGGAAAGGAGTCCGTGTTAAAAAATGCCCTGAATGACGACACGGTTTTCGACTTTAAGATTTTACCCGATCGTGCTCACGACGCGCTCTCGCATCGCGGCATGGCGCGGGAGATCGCGGCTTTGTTCGGACTCAAAATAAAAGTGCGTGAGACAAAAACAGTGATCCCTGACTCTTCAGTTCCTGTCGTGCGCGTGGCCATTGAAGATCCCAAGCGTTGCCCGCGTTATATCGGCGTACGTGTTGACGGCGTTACGGTCGGCGCATCACAGCGGTTCACGGAAAAACTCGCCTCGGTCGGCCAGCGGTCCATCAACAACATCGTTGACTTGACGAATTTCGTTTTGTTTGACCTTGGACAACCAATGCACGCCTTCGACGCGGCCAAGGTCGCGGGGGGTATTACGATTCGCCCTGCAAAGGCGGGTGAAAAAATGACAACGCTCGACGGAAAAGAACTTACCTTCAATGGCACCGAGCTCGTGATCGCCGACGACGAAGGCGTGCTTGCACTTGCGGGGGTGAAGGGTGGCAAGAAGGCGGAAGTTGGCGCCGAGACGACCTCAATCATCTTTGAATGTGCAAATTTCGATCCGACCTCGACGCGCAAGACCTCGGTCAAACACAATATCAAGACTGACGCTTCGAAGCGCTACGAGAACGGCGTGACAAGCGAACTCGCGGGGGAGGCCATAGCACTCGCGCTCTCGGAACTCTCCAAAATACATCCTAAAGCGAAGATCGGCGTGGCGAGCGATATTTATCCCAGTCCTGAATCAAAGCCTGCTCCTGTATCAGTAACATTAGCCGAGTTGAATGGGCTTTTGGGAAGTACGATGGCCGAAAAAGATGTCGAGGAAGTACTTGGTCGGCTCGCATATGCCGGTTTTACGCACAAGATGAAGAATGGCGCATATTCCGTTACGCCCCCCGTTTCCCGCCTCGATATTCGCATCAAAGAGGACCTTATCGAAGAAATCGGCCGGCATTACGGCTACGACAAGATCAAAGCGGTTGTACCCCCGCTTCCCTTAGGAAGAAAAGGGCTTCCCAACAAACGCTTGTATTACGCGAATGAGGTACGCAACTTTCTCGTCAAGCATGGCTTCTCGGATGTACACACCTACTCGTTTGCCGTAAAGGGAGAAGGAGAGATCGAGGTGGAAAATCCTATCGGCAAAGATCGCCCGTTCATTCGGTCGTCGCTTTTGCCGGGCGTGCGGCGTGCGTTGGCGCTCAATATGAATCTTCATATGTTCCTCGAAAGCGAAGACGTCAAGATCTTCGAAGTAGGAAATGTTTTTCGCTCCAAGGGCGAAGCAATGCACCTTGCGGTTGGCTATCTTCCCGGAAACAGAGAAAAAACAAAAACCGCCGCGCGCGATCTCGATGAGGTTGTCTACGCGCTTGAGCATGATCTCCACGTGAACGGTGACGGCGCGTGGGCCGCCGAAGAACGGATACAGTGTTTCATCCGCGAGATAGATTTCGGGGAACTGATTAAAGATCTTGCCGACCCGAAACACCATGCGTCGCTTGTGGCCAAGGCAGAAAAGGTCGTTTATCAAATGCATTCTCCGTACCCCTTTATTGTGCGCGATGTGGCGCTCTGGGTGCCGAAGGAGACGAAAGCAGAAGCTGTCGAAGAAGTTATTCGCGCGAATGCGGGGGAGTTGGCGCAGAAAATTTATCTGTTTGATACATTTGAAAAAGGCGACAAAAAATCGTTCGCATTTCGCATAGTCCTCCAATCATTCGAACGCACGCTCGAAGACGCCGAAGCGAATGCGGTGTATGACAGGGTGGTTACTGCTCTCGAAAAAACAAACCCCGTTTGGATGGCGAGGAAATGAGTTGGTTGGTTGAAAAAGAACATCACGACCATCGGTCGCAGGTTTAAACTAGCATGCGAAATGAAAAAATACAATGTCTGGCCTTGAAGAAGTTACTCCTAAGGCCAGACCTTGTATTTTTCTTCATGGGTTGCCTTACCGAAACTTTCTCCAAAATAGCTTGAATTTAAGCCCTGTTTTTCGGCCATTTTTTCATACGCAAAATCGTGAAAAACACTGGTAATATATAGCCCTTTTTGCTATACTTTAGTCATGGAATTGCTCGCTTTTTGGCGGGCAATTATCTATGAAAAATGGCAAAAAAAGTTCCCAAAAAAAAGAAAATTTCCTCCGCTAAAGTTGCGCGGAACAAGGTGGCTAAAAAATCTTCCGTTCAACCGACGGCTGATGCAGTCGCTCGTCCGAAATCCGGCAAGGATGGGCTAAAACCATCTCAAAAAGATGGTTCGCCCGATCACGCAAAGCGTGATGTAGGGGATTATGGCGCTGAGCAAATCACCGTACTCGAAGGTCTTGAGCCCGTGCGCAAGCGCCCCGGTATGTATATCGGCTCCACTGGAGTTGAAGGACTTCATCACTTGATCTGGGAAATTTTCGATAACGCCTACGACGAGGCGATGGGCGGGTACTGTAATCGCATCGAAATTGCGCTTCTTCCGGAGAATCGCGTGCGCATCGTCGACAACGGCCGCGGCATCCCGGTCGAGATCCACAAGACGACGAAGGTCTCGACACTGCAGACGGTGATGACCACGCTTCATGCAGGCGGCAAATTCGGCGGCGCGGGGAGCGGCTACAAGGTCTCCGGCGGACTTCACGGTGTCGGCGCATCAGTGGTGAACGCGCTCTCGCAGTATGAGAAAGTCATTGTTCATCGCGACGGCGGTCAGTATGTTCAGGAGCATGTGCGCGGTAAACCGAAAGCGAAAGTGAAGAAAGTCGCCGCGTCTAAGCATCGTGGCACGATCATTCTTTTCGATCCCGACCCGCAGATTTTCAGCGAGATCGCATGGAACTGGAATACCGTTGTAAATCAGATGCGCAATAAAGCGTATCTCATGAAAGATGTCGAGATCAATATTCTTGATCTGCGCAATGTCGCGGACGCGATTGAGACCGACAGTGCGTTCTATTTGCGCGACCTAGGATACGACGGCCCCTCTATGTCGTTTTATTTCGAGGGAGGCCTTTATTCGCTCATCAAGTTCTATAATAAGTTTCAAACACCCCTCCACCGGAACATTTTTTATGTTGAGAAACAGGAAGGAAAGGTGGGTGTCGAGATCGCGCTCCAATATGTTGACGATGTTGCGGTGCGCGAGGTTGCATTCGCCAACAATATCGCGAATCCCGAAGGCGGTATGCATGTGACCGGTTTTCGCACTGCGCTCACGCGAACATTGAACGACTACGCGAAAAAAAGCGGCACGAAAGAGGCCGAGGACGGTTTCACCGGCGACGATGCGCGCGAGGGTTTGACGGTGGTCATCTCCATCAAAATGCCCGAGATTCAGTTTGAAGGCCAGACCAAAGCGAAGCTGGGGTCCGTCGAGGCAAGGGGTGCCACCGAGTCGGTCTTCGGAGCGGCGTTCGCGGCTTTTCTTGAAGAGCATCCCGACGATGCGAAAGCGATCTTAGGCAAGGTGATTCTGGCACAGAAGGCCCGCAAGGCGGCTAAGGCGGCTAAAGATAGCGTCTTACGCAAAGGAGCGCTCGAGGGCATGACCCTTCCGGGCAAGCTCGCAGACTGCCAGTCGAGAAGCGCCGAGGAGTCCGAGCTCTTCATCGTCGAGGGAGATTCCGCCGGCGGCACGGCGAAAACGGGGCGCGACAGAAAAACACAGGCAATCCTTCCTTTGCGCGGCAAAATCTTAAACATTGAGCGTGCGCGGCTGGATAAAATGCTCGCATCGGAGCAGATCCGGAACTTGGTGGTGGCGATGGGTACCGCTATCGGCGATGTTTTTGATATTTCCAAATTGCGCTACCACAAGATCATTATTGCGACCGATGCTGACGTCGACGGGGCGCACATCAGGACGCTCCTCCTCACCCTCCTCTATCGTCATTTTCGGCCGCTCTTGGATGCGGGACATATTTACATTGCTCAGCCGCCGCTTTATAAAATAAAAAAAGGAAAAGAAGCGCATTATTTCTATATTGAACAGGAGAAGGTCGCGTTTTTGGCGAAAGAAAAGATCAACCCCGATGAATTGGAGGTCAGTGCGGAAGCCGAGGAAGTCGAAGAGGGGGAGGTGGAAGCATCTGCGGAAGAAACTGGGTCCTCCTCCGCTTTGGCTACGGAGGGTGAAATCGCCGGAGCGATTTCAAAAAAGGCGCACAAACTCCACATTCAGCGCTACAAAGGTCTTGGAGAAATGAACTCCGAGGAGCTCTGGGAAACGACCATGGACCCCGCGCGGCGCATATTGAAACAAGTGACCATCGTTGATGCGCGTGAAGCGGACAAGGTCTTCGATGTGCTTATGGGAAGCGAAGTCGGTCCGAGAAAGTCATTCATTACCTCGAATGCAAAACTCGCCAACTTGGATGTGTAGGCGAGAAAGTAACACCGCAGGCCGCAGTGTCACCCCTTTCCAACTTTTCCTATAACAATCTCTAAACCGCCCCTTAACCACAAGATAAAATAGAGAAAATGGCTTTTGCGACCAATGGTTTTGTGGAAAGTCACTTTTTCTATTTTAAGTTTTTGTTAAGCCGTATTTTGGAAATTCTGTGAAAAAAGTTGGAAAGGGGTGGCAGTGTTTCTTGACGTGTGCAGAAAATTAAGATAGAAAGACATGTAGTAGTTACAAGGGAGGTGTTTGGATGGAACAAGATCAAGTGAAAAGGGTACTCATACCCAATGACCCGGGTTTTGCCGATGGCGGTGGAAAAGGAACCGACATATTTTTTGCGGTGATGAGATTTTTTGACTGGATGTTTCACCCGATTCGAATGATGCGAGAAAGAAAAGCGGCGCAAAGGATGTGCGAAGAACTACGGCAGGCCCATCTACGTGAGGGCAAGAACCCTGATGGCTCCTACTACCGTGAGTTCCCGCCCCTCGCCAGTCTTGCTGAAGTATTGGAGGAGCTTGGTTACACCGTCGCTGAAATGCGGGGCATAGATCAAGAGCAATTGCGCATGAACATCGTCGCTCTTTCGGATAATGAGATCACTGAGGCGATAAGCTACTGCCAAGTTGCTCGGTGGTAATAAAGTGTTGGCTTTGAAATGGGGACCCGTTGAGGTTGCCCGTTTTTTATTGGAAGCGTCCAGAATACCCCGCAGTTCTACTGCGGGGATGAATGGACGCACGCTATCACAGAGCGGGCGGTGGCCCGCTCCGCTTCCAAAAAACTTGCTCGTGGTTCCGCCTGCTAAATACCCCATCGGCCGTCGGCTCGACGCAGTCGGCGAGCCCTAGGGATTGGACGGGCGGACAAGTTTATAAAAAATCCGCTTTAGGCGGATTAGTGCGTCGATTGTAGTCGAGGGAAGAAATCCCGCTCGATTGCTCTGTAGTGTGCGAGGATATACTCTACCAATTTACTTTTCCTGTCTTCCTCCTCGCGCTCCTCATCGCTAGCCTCGTCGTTCTCGTCGGCTGGTGGTTTTTCCGTGAGCTTTTCGGTGTAGGCGTGAAAGATGAGCTGATGCTCATGGTAGAAGTAAATGTGAATCGGAGTCACGATGTCACCACCTGTACTCATCATCGCCACGGCTACACGGAGACAATCATCGATAGAAACATGGGTGTTGTTCACCACCACCTTTGGCAAGGCGTCTACGTCAGCACCGTTATCGACCCCGTATTTCCTCAGAAAGTGAAGAAGATGAATCAAGGCACCAAGCTCTCCTTGAACATATTCAACCAAAACGCCGATCCCCAGTTGTCGTTTCAGTGTCAGTGGGTCGTCGGCTGAGTCGTAGAGCCGAATATACATCATGCTTGACCCCCCCCTTTTTTTTAGTAGGAACAGCCTCTTTGGTCAGTATATGGGGGATTTGTTTTGTGGCAAGGAAGGTGTTCGGCAGTACTCACCTTTCGAAAGCGCACATATCTGCCTCTCCAGAAATACAAGGTCCGGCCTTGAAGAAACTTGTCCTGAACGAAGCTGAAGGAGTTTCCCCTAAGGTCGGACCTTGTATTTCTGGAGCAAGGACTCACCCCGCCCTAACGTTTGGCGGAGATCTCGGCTTGAAGAAACGCAAGGAGTTTTTTGGTGCCGTACTCGCCCAGCTTTCCCTTTTCGCGTGATTCGAGTGTGGCTTCTTTCGCGGCAACCTCGGCATCGCCGATGACGATGGTGTAAGGGATCTTTTGGAGCTTCACGTTACGGATCTTTTTGCCCAGCGATTCATTCTCAAGAGAAAGGTTGGTGCGAATGTCCGAGGCGCGAAGAAGTTCGTCGACTTTTTTCGCGTACGCCTCATGCGCCTCACCGATCGGAAGGATAGCGACCTGGATTGGGGAGAGCCAGAGCGGGAAGTTACCCCCAGTGTGCTCGATGAGTGCAGCAACAAAGCGCTCGATGGAACCCATGATCGCACAGTGGATCATCACTACACGCTCCTTTTCGCCCTTTTCGTTGGTGCAGGTAAGATCAAATCGTTCAGGTTGATTGAAATCAAGCTGCATGGTCGCGACCTGGAACGTGCGTCCCAAGGAATCTTTCGCCAAGAAGTCGATCTTCGGGCCGTACATGGCGGCCTCTCCCTCCGCGTCAATGAAGTCAGCCACACCTCTTTTCTCAAGGAGAGAGCGGAGCGTGTCCTCGGCTTTTTTCCATGTTTCTTTTGTGCCAAGATATTTTTCAAATTGTTTCGGATCGTGTCGTGAGAGGCGTACGCGCCGTTCGCTGTATCCGAAAGTCTCGTAAAATGTATCAATAATGTCCCAAACCCTGAAGAGCTCATCGCCCACTTGATTTTCTCGACAAAAGATATGTGCGTCATCTTGGGTGATGGAGAGTACGCGCGTCAGTCCAGAGAGTTCACCGGACTGTTCGTCCCGGTAGACCATTGTGGTCTCGGCATAGCGTTTTGGCATATCTCGATAACTGTGCTGTTCGGCGGCGAAGATCTGCGCGTGGTGTGGGCAGTTCATCGGCTTCATCGCATACTCTTTTCCTTCGCGTGTTTTGATCCGGAAGAGCTCTTCAGAAAATTTCTGCCAGTGGCCCGATGTTTCATAGAGGTCGCGCTTCGTAATGTGCGGAATGGTCACTCGTTCAAAGCCTTGGGCTTTACGCAGTTGCCACACGTAGTCGTTGAGCAACTCGCGCAAGAGGGTACCCTTTGGTGTCCAGAGTGGGAGACCTGGGCCAACCAAGTCCGAAAAAACGAAGAGGCCAAGTTCCTTACCGATCTTGCGGTGGTCGCGCTTCTTGGCTTCTTCAAGCATCTTCATATGTTCGTCGAGCTCTTGACCACTTGAAAACGCAAATCCGTAAATACGGGTCAACATCGAATTCTTTTCGCTTCCGCGCCAGTACGCCCCCGCGATGCGGGTGAGCTTGAATGCGTCCGCTGCGATTTCGCCGGTATTCTCGACGTGACCGCCTTTGCAGAGGTCAGTGAAGTCCGCAATTGTATATGCGGTAAGCGTTTTACCATCGGCAGCATACTCCGAGAGAAGCTCAAGCTTGAATGGTTGCCCAGCGAACAATTTTTCCCCCTCGTCCTTCTTGATCTCACGCCCTGTCATCGGCAGTTTCTTGTTGACCAACTTCCGCATGGACTTTTCTATGCTTTTCAAATCTTCCGGAGTAGGCGCCTTCGTAAATTCAAAGTCGTAATAAAAGCCATCGTCGGTGACTGGGCCGATTCCCAGCTTCACGCTAGGATCAAACTCCTTCGCCGCCATCGCAAGGAGATGCGCCAGGGTATGGCGGATATTATGCAGTTTTTCCTCGGACATAGGGGAAATCATAGCATAACTCTTGGTATTTTCTCTCAAAAAGCACTTGGGGGAAGGGGTATTGACAGTTCTCTATATTTTTGCTACGATGTTTACAGCATTTGAGCACTGGAGGAGATAAAAGCACACGGCCGAGTGGAATTCGGTACGATGCCAACTCGTTGAGCGACGGACTTGATCGGTCCAGCTCTCTGGGGGAAGTTTCCTTTGATCTGCCACTGTTATTGAGGCCCGGATGCCTCGGTGATGACTCCACACTTGCTTCAGGGCCCGGACAACCATCGCGCGATGGACCGGGCCCTTAATATTTTATGTGGAATTAAAGAGCTCGCACTTTCTCCGCAATAATTGATGGCGCGTCGTTGCGGCGCGAGAAGCGGCCTTTGATGGCGACCATTTTGTCGGGGCCTATCAAGTCTTTACATTCAGCGAAAGTGCGAGGGAAGACGACGACCTCGATCGAGCCGGTGAAGTCGGCGATCTTCATAAAGACCATGTGCTCGTTCTTCTTGGTAATGACCATCTTATGGTCTTCAATGATGCCCGCAATGATCGTATTCATCCCATCACGCAGGTCTTCTGAAAGCTGTTTGATATTTGTCCCGCCCTTCTCCAGTTTCTCACGATGTTTTTCAAGCGGATGGCCGGAGACGTAAAGCCCCAAGAGTTCTTTTTCCCACGCAAGCTTTTCTTCCATGGAAATTTCCGGTGCCGCGCGGAGGCGTAGTTGCGGGCGTGCGTTTTGGTCGGCAACGACCGCGAAGAGCGAAACCTGCGCCGAGTCCCGCGCCCGTCCGTGTTCCTTGTGATATTCAAGCGCCGCTTCGACGTTGTGGAGCAGAGCGCCGCGTTCTTCCCCGAGGGAGTCGAAAGCGCCCGCCCGAATGAGCGATTCAAGGGATTTCTTGTTGAGGTCTTTGTGTTGGACGCGCTCAAGAAAGTCGCTAAAGGTGAGGTATGGTCCGTTTGCCACTCGTTCGGCGATGATCGCCTCGCCTATCGCCTCACCGAGATTTTTGATGGTATAGAGCCCAAACCGTATTTGGTCTCGCCCGCCTAAATTTTGCACCGTACTTTGTTTTTCGTGTGCGAAAGTGGTCGGGGTATTATCTCTGGCGGATGACGATGAGGAAGTTGGCAAAATTTGGGCGGGTAAATCTGCGTAAATCTGCGTCAAGTCTGCGCCGCGCCCCGTAGCGTCCCGTTCTGCGGGACTGCTACTGGGGTTAGTCAGCGACGTTGATGCTTTGATCACCGTAAAGTGCGCGTAGCTCGCATTGATGTCCGGCGGGAGGACGGGGATGCCCATGCGCTTGCATTCGGTAATGACCTCGAAGATCTTCTCGGTATCGCCGGATTCTGCGGAAAGAACGGCGGTCATGTATTCAGTCGGAAAGTTCGCTTTCATGTATCCGGTTTGATATGCGACGCGTCCGTAGCAAGCTGCATGCGCTTTATTGAAACCATAGCCCTGGAACGGCTCAAATAGTTGCCAGATCTTCTCCGCTTCCACAGCGGTCATTCCGCTGTGTTTCTGACAGCCTGCGACGAAGATCTTGTGCTGTTTCGCCATCTCCGCAGGGATCTTTTTGCCGACCGCTTTGCGGAATTTATCCACTTCGCCCCAGTCGTAACCCGCGAGTTCCATCGCGGTAAAGAGGAGATCGTCCTGATAGACAAGAAGGCCGTAGGTCTTGTCTAGGAACTTTTTCATTTTCGGGTGGTAGTACGTTATCGCATGCTTGCCGTTTTTGCGCGCGACATATTCGTCAATGGTCTGCATGGGCCCCGGACGATAGAGCGCAACCATGACGTTGATATCGAGCACTCTTGTTGGACGCATTTCCATCAAATGTTTCGTCATCCCCGTGCCGTTCAGCTGAAAGAGTCCGATGGTTTCGCCGCGCGCGAGCATGGCAAATGTTTTTTTATCGTCAAAAGGAATTTTTTCGATATTGATGTCGAGGCCGCGATGCTCTTTGACAAGGCGCACCGCGTCTCCCAAGATTGCGAGATTTCTGATGCCCAAAAAATCGAACTTAAGAAGCCCCGCGTCCTCGACGGAATACATGTCATACTGTGTGATCACTTTGCCGCCCTTCGGGTCGTACTGCGTCGGCACAAAATCAATGAGCGGGGTGGGGGAGATGACGACGCCGGCGGCATGAACGGATACATGCCGCACGCATCCTTCGAGTTTTTTTGCGATGTCGACAATTTCGCGCACTTCGCTGTTCGTGTCATAGAGGCGCTTCAGGTCGGGCTCGAGCTCCATCGCATGATCAATAGTCATGGGGAATCCCTGGGAGCCCACGGGGATGAGTTTTGCGATACGATCACCCAAGTCGTACGGCTTTCCCATTGCGCGCGCGACGTCGCGCACCGCACCGCGTGCCATCATCGTGCCGAATGTGCCGATCTGTGCGACGTGCTCGGCGCCGTATTTTCGCTTGGCATAGTCGAGGACTTCTTCGCGGCGGTTGTCGGCAAAATCCATGTCAATATCGGGCGGTGAAGGCCGGAAGGGGTTCAAAAATCGCTCAAACGGAAGCTGAAATTCCATGGGGTCAACGTTGGTAATGCCGGTCAGATAGGCTACGAGCGATCCTGCGGCGGATCCGCGGACGGTGGTGTAGATATTGTGTTCGCGGGAGAATTTCATAAGGTCGGCAACGACGAGAAAGTATGGAGCGTATCCTTTGTTTGTGATGACTTCAAGTTCATATCGGAGCCGCTCGCGGATTGTCGGCGTCTCGGTGAGTTCGCGGAATGCGAATCCCTCCTCCGCGAGCGCGGTGAGTTCATCGTCTGCAGTGTCTCCTTTTGCAAATTCGAGATGCGGAAAAACCCATTTGCCGAGCTCAAGCGTCACATCGCACATCGCGGCGACCTTCATTGTGTTCGCGACCGCTTCGGGAATGTCGCGGAATTTTTCGAGCGCCTCTTCGGTGGAAATGAAATGATAATCGCCATCACCTGAGAAGATTGCCGTGTCGGACACATCAGTATGGGTCGAGATCGCGACGAGCGTCTTATGCGCTTTCGCATGTTCTTTTGTCGGACAATGCGAGTCTTGCGTTGCAACCAACGGAATATCCAATTTTTTTGAAAGCGCGAGCAGTCCGTTTTTTATATTTTCTGAAAATTCGACTTCCGGATGCGCCATGATCTCAAGAAAATAATTTTCTTTGCCGAAAATTTCCTGATATTCGCGGACGATCTCTTCCGCGCGATCGAGTTTGCCGTGCTGGAGCGCGCGCCCAAGTTCGCCAGCCGGGCATCCGGAGAGCGCGATCAATCCTTCCGAGTATTCGCGCAAAATATCTTTGTCCATGCGCGGCTTGTAATAGTAGCCCTCGATGTGCGCGAGTGTGGTCAGCTTCACGAGATTGCGATAGCCCGCATTGTTTTTTGCGAGGAGCGTGAGGTGAAAACGCTTGTTATCGATTCCCGGCTCTTTATCCACGCGTCTGCGGTTCGCAATGTACGCTTCGACGCCGATGATCGGTTTTATTCCCGTTATGGTACATGCTTTATAAAATTCGATCGCGCCATACATCGCGCCGTGATCGGTCAGGGCGACCGCAGGCATATCGTATTTTTTAGCGAGACCGACGATGTCATCTACTTTTGAAAGTCCGTCGAGCAGGGAATAGTGTGAATGTGTGTGGAGGTGAATAAAGGTAACTTCGTTTACGGAGTTTTCTTTATTCATGGAGCGAATTTCGTTTTGGGAATTCGCTCCACTTACATCACCAACCCCGTTTTCCGTCGCGTTCTTTTGGGGGCTGGAGAGCGTACTCATGTTCGGATTATACCCGCACACTTACCGCATGCATAATTGAAAATATGTGGATAGCGCCTCTTTCGTGAAGTTGTGAAGTATAAGTGTGCGGGTAGAGCAGAAGGATGGTAAGGGAAATTCTGTGGATAACGGGCCGCTCGGCAAGACTCACCTCTGGAAAACGCGGATATTCGCCTGCTGGCGAATTCCTATGCTCGACCCGTCGGCCTCCGCAATGTTTTCCAGATGTGAGTCTTGCCTCGCTGATGAGGAGAGGGTCTTCCGCACTTGCGCTTGCCTTTGTAGTACAGCTTTGCGCTACTACTTGGTGGGTGAGTTACACGAAAAGGCATTGTCCTCGCCTTTGGAGTAAACAAAACGCCCGAGGGTATCGGGGGTTGTACTAACGGAGAATATAGGGGGAAATGCTGCCCCATGTTGTCGTGAGAAATCCAAAGGTGCTTGGCCAGGAGACGAAGACTTGGGTTAACCACATACCCAGAAAAAATCCTATGACAGTAGGACCACCGATGAAAAGGACGCCAATTGCTTTTGCCGCATCTTTCAACACAAACAGGACAACGAACAATGCTAAAACAGAGACAACAACAAGCACGGGAAACGCAAAAACATATCCCAGAATTCCACCGACCACCAAGCCAGCAAGGAAAAGCCAAATCAGCATGTCCATCGTGCGGGTTCCTTAAAGCAATGTTTTGTTCAGCCTACGTGGAACGTAACGGAAATGCAAGAAATTGCCACAGCCTTATGTACTTCAGTAGTATCCCCATTAACTTAATTCTGCCCACCAAAGGCAGACTTTGGGGCAAGATTCTTAAAGGCTGCCCTTGGTGTGTCCATGACAAGTTTGTCGGAATGCGATTTTGCCCTTTGTGCGTCTCTCATTGGCGCCGCCCCAACCGCAATGCTTTGCTCACTTCTCGCATTGTTTATGAAGCAAGGTCAAGAAGAGATTCAAGCACTTCTCTTGGTGGGGAGCATTGGCACTCTGATTGCACTCTGTTTCGGAGGGGTGTTTTGGAAGAGAAACAGGGAATTGTTCACTAGATAGTGGTGGCAACCGACAAGCACAACATACGCCCACAGAGGCGTATTTTTCATTGGTGCGCACAATACTCTCCCGCGACTCTGTCATAGCTTATACCATCCCTAATTAACCTCTTCCCAATCTTTCAGTTTTCGAGGTGAGTCCTTGGTTCTATAGATGAAAGGTCTCTCCTCGGAAACTGGTTAGGAAGAGGTTTGTTGGGGATGGTATTAGGTCACTTGATCGCCTTGATATAGTCCGCTAGCCTTGCGAGCTTCACTGTTTCTTGCGAGCGGGTCTGCATATTGCGGACGATGACCGACCCTTCGAGCGCCTCCTTTTGACCGAAGATGATCGCGTAGGGGACACCGAGTTTTTCTGCGACCCCCAGTTGTCCCGACAACGAATCTTTGTTGAGGGCGTGTGTGACAGGGATGCGCGCATTTCGGAGCACCTCGATGATCTCAAGCGCTTTCAGCTTCGCTTCAAAGCCGAGTTGGATGAAGTATATTTTTGGTTTCTTTACGATGCGCGGGGCGACGGCTTTGTAGTTGGGAGACATGATGACACGGTCAACGCCGATGGATCCGCCGACCGCTGGAACATCTTTCTTGCTCCCGAGCTCTCTTGCGAGGTAGTCGTATCGTCCGCCGCCGGAGAGAGCAAGCGGTGCATTCGCCGCCGCTTTCCGCTCCTCTTTTTCCTTTCGACGGTCCTTCTCATCTCCCGTTTCCTCGAGTTGTGTGGCATTTTCGGCCAATGCTGGGGACGCTACGTCAGGGGGGATTTCCGTGATCTCAAAGACCGTGTGGGTGTAGTAGTCGAGCCCGCGGACAAGGTGCGGGTTGATGCGGTAGGTCAGTTTGAGCGCGTCGAGGTATTCAAGCACTTCTTTGAAATGCGTTTTTGCGGCGGGCGTAAGGTGCGCGATCGATTGCGGAGCTTTTTCTTTGAACGGCAGACACTCGGCGCTTTTGCAGTCGAGAAGGCGCAGGGGGTTCACCTTGATGCGCTCTCTGCAATTACCGCAAAGCTTGTTGATATGCTTGCGATAATACTGCGTGAGTTCGCGCAAGTATGGCACACGCGAATCCTTGTCACCGATCGAATTAATGTCAACGACTACATTCTTCAGGCCAACGTCATTTAAGATCATGACCGAAAGATAGATCACCATCGCATCGGAGACGGACTTTGACGACCCGATCATTTCAATGCCGAATTGGCGGAACTCACGATAGCGCCCGCGCTGTGGATTGTCGTGGCGGAAGAATGAGCCGTAATAGTAGAGCTTAATCGGTTGGGATTGCGATTGCATGCCGTGCTCGAGATAGGCGCGCATCGCCGGAGCGGTTCCTTCTGGACGGAGCGCAAGCCGATCGCCCCCCTTGGTCTTGAGCGTATACATCTCTTTTCCGATGAGGTCGGTGCTTTCGCTCTGCGTCGAGAGAAAAACATCTTCGCGCTCAAGCATGGGAAGATCTATCGGCTGAAAACCGTAGTAGAGTGCCACCTCGGCCGCTTTTTCAAAAAACGCCTGATATTTGTGATGCTCATCGCCGATAATATCGCGCATCCCTTTCGGCGAGGTCGGCACGTCTTTTTGCTTCACTTCCTTTTTTGCCATAAGAATTTAGTCATCAGTCATCAGTCACTCGTCATCAGTAAATTCTGCAACACTGTACAACGGTTGAAAACTGATTACTGATGACGGATGACTATTAGTAATTAAATTAGTTCCTAGTACCCAATTAACTTGATCTTGTCATGGACACACCAAAGGCAGCCTTTAAGAATCTTGCCCCAAAGGCTGCCTTTGGTGGACAGAATTAAGTTAATGGGGTACTAGTTTTTCGTTTCTAGTTCATACGTAGCGAGTCCGCCCGGATAAAGCGTAATGTTGGTGAAGGGGAAGAGTCTCAGCAACGCTTTGCCGTCCATGAGTTTTTTCGGCACCGGGCCCCAGACGCGCGAGTCGGAACTTTGTGCGCGGTTGTCGCCCATAACGTAATATTCGTCATTCGAAAGCGTGCGCGAGGAGTTATCGGGTTTCGTGTTTTTGACGTATGGCTCGGAGAGAATGAGCGGGGATACGCGCTCCGGGCTCGTGATAGAGACAATGCCGTCGGCGATGGCCACCGTCTCTCCGGGAAGCCCGACGATACGCTTGATGAAGTATTTTGACGGATCAACTGGATAACGAAGGATTACCACGTCGCCGCGTTCATATTCCCCGACGTATTTTGCGAGCTCGTTCACGATCAAATATTCGCCGTTGTGGAACGTCGGGTACATGGAGTTTCCGGAGACGACGAATGGCTGTGCAATGAAGGTGCGAATGGGAATGATGATGAGTGCGGCGACGAAAGCATAACGGATCGTTTCCCAAATTACCCTCGATGCGCCACCCGAAGCACCACTTTTTTGGTTGTCGTTGCCTGTGACCGGGGCATCGGAGAGTTTTCGGCCTTCGTTTTCACCCATTTGGTTGTCGAGAGAAGTCATTTATGTCTCATCATACGGCAAAAAAGCTCTTGACACAAGAGCCGCTCGGTATTCGCGCGAATTAGACAATAAGGTGTGT
>Ga0155394_130_pt2 | contig 16910 bp, 17 predicted proteins | sample RifCSPhighO2_02_FD_106362 | JGI IMG/M metagenome (GOLD analysis project Ga0155394, IMG submission 106362) | Candidatus Lloydbacteria bacterium RIFCSPHIGHO2_02_FULL_50_13 | reverse complement strand
GGTGCGCCATGAAGCGTGCCGTCGATGCCGTCCGAAAGCTTGATGACGGCGATATGTCCGGTCCTGACTGCGCCTGACGCCGCGGCGACAACGGGAAAGACCGCTCCGGCGATAGGCACTTTGTCGATCTGCAGCTTTCCGCCAGAGCCACCCGAAGAAAAGAACGACAGGAGAAACGCACCGACCGCAACGATCCCCGCGGCGCGCAAGAGTCTTCTGCCGCGATTGCGATTGATACCGGCGTATTGCTCGCGCACCTCGGCAACCTTTTTGGCAACCTCGACGCGCGTGAGCATCTCTTCAAAATCGGAAACCGCGGCATCATCAGATCAGGCGTCAAAGCTTTTTTCGGAGGAACAGGCGATGATGCGCTCTTTTCTCCTATAGGAATTTCGGCTCCACTCGTCAAGGCACCAGAATTCTCCTTCTTGAGCCATGGCAAGATATCTACCACTTTTTTCCCGAACATTTTACTCTCCTCGGCCCCGCACAATGCAGGACACTTTCAATGTACTTCCACCATACCAAGCGTACTCGCTTCTCTCTTGGTGCGCATTATTGACAAGAAAAGAATCTGTGGGACTCTTCGCTCACACAAAAAATCCCCGTTATCGTTTTCGAATACGGGGACATGCGATTTCTGTTTCCTTACTGCGGGAAACACTTCGCGTACTGTTCTTTGGTGATGCCAAGCTCTTTCCTTTCATGCTCGATCATCTGGTCCGCAACCTCTTGGCTTTCGTGGTCATAGAATGTCCACCCCGAATCCTTCCTGACATACGAATTCGCTTCGAGGGGAATCTGGCCCATGAATAACTTGAGATTCACTACACTGATACGTTCACCATTGAGCGTCGTGATCACCACGACCTTCAAGATCGGCTCGTCGACCGCCACTTGAGTGTAAACAACCATCTCGATCTTTTTTTCCGGTGTTGGCTGACACGTGGAACTGTTTTGTTTCTCCCACGCCGTTTCGATGTCAGCGGGAATGGTCGGCGCCGGAGCGGCGGCAAAAGCTTGCAAACAAATGGCAAAAACAGTAACGAGTGCAACGATCAAACGTTTCATCTCAAAACTCCTCATGTGACGACAATTACATCCACAATTTATGATATTGGGGTGCGACTCTCGTGTCAAATAGATTCGTGTTGTACTGGAAATTCCCACTGATGTCAACGGCACGTAATGCATCATGCCCCTGTATGGGGGGAATTGCTACGTTCGGATATAATGCGCACATGGATCTCGAGGCACTCATTCTCGGCGGAAGTTATGTCAGTATTTTTGCGCTCATGATCGCGAACGGCTTTGTCTCTTTCCCGTCGAGCCAGGTGCTCTACATTATCGTCGGATACTTTGTCGGCACAGGATATTTGGCACTCATCCCCGCTTCGCTCGTCGGCGCTCTCGGCAACACCATCGGAAACATTTTCCTCTATGAAGCGGTGCGTCGGCACGGCATCCGTTATATTGAACGATTCAAAATTTTCCGCGCAGAAGATATTCGCAAAGTAGAGATGGTATTTCAAAAAAAAGGACTGTGGTTTCTCTTCATCGGAAAACTGCTTCCTGCCATTAAGGTCTTCGTCCCAATTCCCGCAGGAGTCGGAAAAGTGCATCGCGGAGCGTTCGCCGCAATTATGTTTGCCGCCTCGTGGGCCTGGTCGTTCATCTTTATTGGGATCGGCTATTTTTTCGGCAAAAGCGCCGAAGTGTGGAAGTCTTACGGCATTATTTTGATGATCGTAGCTGGAGTTGTGGTGTTTCTCTTTTATCGTTACATGAATAGCGGGGCGATACTCAAAGAACTCGAGGGAGGGGTGCATGGTCTACCGGACGCGAAAAGCGATAAATAGCCCACGCGAGCGCTGCATAAGCGAGAAACACCAGCCAGCCGGGAAGCGGGGGAAGATGCACGGCCGCAAACGGCAACGCCGCGCCGTATTTCCCGACCGCGAGTATCCAGGCAAGGAGCGCGGATGTCGGCAATGCAGAAATAAACGCAAAGATATTTCCGACAAAACCCAAGACACCCGTGGCAAATGTAAAAAGCATGGTGACTGGAATGAGCGGAAGCACGAGCAGATTCGCAGGAAGAGCGACCGTTGAGAATATGCCCGTCTGGCACAAAAGGAGCGGAAGTACCATGATCTGCGTTGCGAGCGTTGAGACGACCACTTCTTCAACGACCAAGTGTTTACGAAATATGCGGATACGCTCTCGCAAAATCGGCGCGACAAAAACGAGGCCAAGCGATGCAAGGAAAGAAAGCTGAAACGACGGATCGAACGCGAGAATGGATGGGTTGTGCGCGACCATCAGTACGCCGGCGAGAAGCAGTCCTCTCCCCATCGTCTCCGTGCGTCCGGTAAGTCGCGCAAGCAAAACAAGAAGCGCCATGATCGCCGCGCGGACGACCGTCGCTCCTGCTCCGGTCATGAGCGCAAAAAATACAATGCCGAGCGCGGAGATAGAGAGACTTCCGTAAAACCCGAGAACAAGAAACGCCGCGCCGAGCCACTCTGCAACAATCGTCATGTTATATCCGGAGAGGACAATAATGTGCACGATGCCTGTCGTGCGAAAACGCTCCGTCCACTCTTCGCCAAGCGATCGCTTGCCGCCGAGGAGAATCCCTCCGGCGAGCGCATTCTCCGGCTCCGGCAACACTGCGGAAAGACGCTCGAGAAACGAGTGTTTTACCTCGAAAAGTTTCGCGCGGATAAAATGACCCCGCTCGTAACCATGCATGGCGACCTTCGGATAAAAAATTTGATACGTGATCCCTTTGGCCTTGAGATAATTCGGATAATCAAAGATTCTCCCGTCATTGCTTGAGAACGCTTCGGGGTGTTTTATCGTCCCCCTTATCTCCATCGCATCGCCATACTGATATTCCGGGTAGCGACCAACAACGAGTAGCACCGTCCCCTTTGCGGGCGTGCGCAATGCTCCGTCAACGATTTCTTCAATACGGAAATATAGTTGAGTGTTCTTCTCGCGCACATCAGGTTCGTCGACGACCACTCCTCGCAACACGACGTTTTCTCCGACAAGCGCCTCGAGCGAGGGGTCATTCGGCGCCTCTGCCCAAATGGTAAACCGGAAAACCCCGAGCGCGAGCGCAATCGCGCACACAACAACAAAGAGAGAGAAAATATTCTCGCGCCTCACCACCCAAAGAATCAATGCGGCGAGTGCAAGTACAAGAAAAAGTCCGCCAAGAGCGAACGACGGGAGCACATAGGCCGCCACCCCGACTCCGATCAAAAAAGAGACAAGTGCCGGCACGAACGCGCGAGAGAGAAGTTGCATGAAGAAATACTATTCTTCCTTTCCCAAATAATCCAGCTCCCAGCAGAGAACAGTATGAGGTGGAACCTTGTACTGACGGAACACAAAAAAAATGGCTGGCAAATGTCCTATGGGTGAACTCCCCACATTTTCAAAATTTGCTTTTCATCTTCAATAGATAACGCCTTCTTATATCTCGCACCCGCTTTTCCTTTCACGCGCTTTTCGCAGTCAGCCCATGTGGTGTGCCGCACCACTTTGCCATTAACAAGGCTCAAGTATGAATGTGCTTTTGCGCGGGAGTGCGCACGAGTCGCACCGCGTTTAAGCGCAACATCGTCGTCGATTGCTGTATTTAAAATATCAATCGAGTAATTTTCTAAGTCACCTTCGAACAGTTCAACATCGTCACCTTTCGCAAATCCGGTAGCAATTTCGTCTGCGCGCTCGTTCCCCGCAATTCCTGAATGTCCGGGGATGTGTTTCCAAATGATTCGTCCAAATTTTTTTCGTTCCTCAAGAAGCGGAAGGAGCGTCTCCCACAAGTCACGATTCTCAACATCTTTTTTTGCCTTCGTCTGCCAGCCGTTCTTCATCCACCCATGCGACCACATTGTCGCCCCCTTGTGCACGTAGGAGGAGTCAATATAAATCGTAAGATCTCCTAAATACAAGGTGGAACCTTTGGGATTGATTCTTAAGGTTCCACTTTGTATTTGGGACAAGGTCTGGCCTTGGGGATTGATTCTTAAGGTTCCACTTTGTATTTGGGACAAGGTCTGGCCTTGGGGATTGATTCTTAAGGCCAGACCTTGAATTTCGGTCCACCCCTGAAGCATCGCGAGTCGTTGCAACCCCTCAATAAGTGCCATCAATTCCATCCGATTATTCGTCGTGTGTTTATCTCTACCACCGAGTTCAAAAACGCGTCCTCGGCCGCTTTTATTTTGCAACAAAATAATGGCGGCCCACCCGCCCGGCCCAGGGTTCCCGAGTGAGCTTCCGTCGGTAAAAATAATGTGTCCGCTTTCTCTATTCATTTCGCAACTATACCACCTCAGGGACGTAGAAAAAAGGCCGACATGTCGGCCCTCAAAACTTAGGTATTTTTTTGACCGCAAGCTCGACGCGATTACCAAGCTGGTGGACGTAGTACCACTTGCCGTCACGCACATCGAGGAGAAGTGTGCGGGGGTGTTTAGGTTTCCATTCTTTCGGCAACGGGTCCCAAAGGTAAACGTCCGCAATTCCCCGAAGTTCCTCGGCGATACTTCCGTCGATGACCGGATCGTTCACCCACTGGATTTTCACCACGAATCCGGAAACAACGGGCTCCGGATGGCGGATCACAATTCGCCGATCTTTCCACCCTTCCAAGTTTTCCACGATTCCTCCTTGCGTATTGTGTAGCGACGTGAGTCGAAACGAGGATCCGAGTCGACTACGAAACGACGCGAGTGAACCGTTCACCGCCCGGGAGGAATGCATACACGCGTCCACCAGCGGTGTACAGTTTACCGATTCGAACATCTTGTTCAAGATACCGCGCAAGCATCATTATTCCTTGTGTATCGCGAATCCGTACGGGGCGCTCAAGGTGCAGTTCCTGCATCCCCGACGTATCGCTCGGCATCGTACCAACCACGCGCGCGATGACCACATTGCAGTTCTTCGGCCTCTTGTTCAGGCGAATCGTGAGCGGTTCTTGCAACCTCCGAATCTCTTCCTGTTGCATGGAAAACCTCCTGTGTATCTGTTGAGCAACCAGCAAAGCTGGATCCTTACTACTGTCTAAAACAATAGCAGAGAATCTATATGGTGTCAAGCTTCCGCAAGGTGACTGCTCACACTCGTCATCGCGAGCATAGCGAAGCAACCCAGTTGTTGGGCCGTAATTCTGTATTGCTTCGTTGCTCCACTCCGTTTTGCTCCTCGAAATGACTGCTCTGTTACACAATCTTGTCGTATGGGTGAAAGATTACTCCGCAAAAACGGGACTCGAGAAGTGTGCGCGAAGACAAAAAAGACCGCTTCTCGAAATAGAGAGGCGGTCAACATAAACACGACTACTGTCGCTCCTGACTTCTCCGCTTTAGTGCGACAAACCCCATTTTTTCATCAATCCGCCGAGCGAACTTATGAATGCCATTTAGTATTGCAAAAATGGCCAAAATAACAAAATTACCGCTCAACAGAGCGGTGAGAAGTTTTAGGAATTGGTGGGGCGGAGAAGTCAGGAAGTGTGCGCGAAGACAAAAAAGACCGCTTCTCGAAATAGAGAGGCGGTCAACATAAACACGACTACTGTCGCTCAATCATCCTTTGTCGGAATGAGTTTTTTCTCTGCGTCGGTCACATCCCATTGAGCGAGGATCCACCACGTGTCGAACATTTTTCCAACAAGAAGAGGATCGCTCTTGTATGGAATCTCCTCGAGCGTATACTCCGCCGGACCCCACACCAAACCGAGGCTTGCAAAGCCAAAGTCTTTTGCTTCCATTGCACTCTCGCTAATTTTTTTCGGTATGTTTGGAACACTTTGTGTTACTCTTCCGTCAAATTCGTCGAGAGAAAGTTCTCCGGCAAGAGTGCCGAGGCCACCCCTCAACATACGGAGATAACCCCCTAATTCACGAAATTCAATAATCTGATAATTGAGTTTTATCACAATACTGCCATCATTTCTTGTCTGAATTACTGCAGAAAAGGGAGAGGGTTCTCTTCGGTCGAGTTTGATAACTCCAAAAAGTGGCAATCGGGCAGTTGGTCGCGGGTTGTGCTTACTATCCTTCACCCGCAATACTACCTCTTGCGACAAGAGCAGCAACTCCGTTTTCAGAATCGGAAAATTCGCAAGGACGTTGAGATACTTCCCGAACCGCTCTTTCTCTTGGAACTTTCCGAACGAGCGCCCTGCCTTACGAAGCTCTGCCGCATGCCGCGCGAAGGTCTCGCTCACTTCTTCGGGCAATACTCCATGCTTTTTGCGCACCACAAGCGTTGTGGCTTCGCTTTCCTCCACCAACCTGTCAATCGTCATCGTTTCGTTCGTCATTTCATTCTCCTTGGGTGATCAATTTGGGTTTGTGCTTCTGGGCGGAGTCTCTATGCGCCGCCGCGATGTACTCTTCAAGCGGAGTCGAATCAAAGGCGGCAATCAGCCAATAGTTGACTCCATCATAGCCGATCACGAGTGGATCCTTATCAGGCCTTGGAATCGCCGTTTGCTTGAGGTCCCAACGCGGAGCCTCGGCGACAATAAATATCTCCTTAAACTCGTCGCGAACTTGAACGATCTTCTCTTTGATTACTGGCGGGATCAGCGCACCAAACTGCGCACGGAGACGAGTCGTCTTCTTTGTCCGCTTCGCCATCTCGGAAAGCTTACCGAGGACATCCTTGTAGCACGCCATCATGCCTTCCGGAAGTTTCGGATTGACCACCTGTTTCCACCGACGATTGCCACTCCAACTGTCTCGATGACCGACGACGGCCAATTCAAAATCGGGAGACTCCAGACTGAACACCGCGAGACGCGGGAGTCCCTGCCTGTCGCGCCACTTCAGCGATTCCAAGCTGAAGACTGCGTACTGGCTCAACTTGTTGAGTGACTCAAACTGTCTAACTCTTTTAGCAACCTCAGTTCTTTTTGAGCGGATCATAGGAAGCAGACCTCGTTCCACCGGAAACAGTGCCGACTGAAGTTGGTCTATGCGACTCAAAACCCCGACTGAATTCTCGCGTTCAAAAGATGCATTCTCGATCTCTTCTGCGGTTGCTCGCCGACAAAAACGGGTTGCGGCTTTAATGGGACTGCGGACCACCAGATCGGTCGAAGCACCAGCACCAGTCTTCATAATGTTTGTTCTCACGCCGGCTTGCGTCGTCATCATGTCGTTCTCCTTTCGGTTAAGTTTTGTCGTTCCAACTCCGATTCGCGGCAACCGAACCCGTGTTCGATGCCGCGTCCTTCTTCATCAAGAAATTCGATGACATATTCCGGTTCACCTTGCGCCCACCATTCGCGTAGCTTAAGTGAGGTAATTCGACAGTGCTTGCCATCGTTTGAAGTAACACCCGACACTCCGCGATTCGTGAAAACGCAGATATCTCCAAGCTTATATTGGTGTCTCACTGCCTTTTTCTCCTTTGCTTTATCCAAGCTTGCGGCGTCTCACCAGCTCGCATAAATCGATGGTTGACCGCCTCTGTGAGCGGAATGGTCTTCGCCAGAGCATGAAAAGTTCTTTTCGCCTGCGCAATGCATGTAATGCCCATTCAACCGCTCGGCAACCTCCCGACACAGTTGAACAGAATAGTGACGCGGAACCAGATGTTTATGTGAGGTCGGCGCCTCAACGGTAACGTAAGAGTTTCCTCTTTCTGCTCCATCTTCAATCTGCGTTATGCAAAACGAGAAGAAGCTGTTCGCCATTTTTTGCACGTACTCGCCTTCTTTTTTCCTGTCCCGCAGATATTCCGCATGCTCTTCGTCCAACTTCCGTCTATGGTACGCACGCACTTTATCGCTCAAACTACCCATGGTGGCTTCCCTTATCAATGAACACGGACTATTGCTGTGTCGATTATTACATGGTAAAATAATTTTTGCATGAAAAAAGCGTAAATTTTGACACAAGCAAAACTATCCTTATTTTTAGTTTTATTTTAGAATTCAATATTGACAATATTATTGTCAGAATATACCATTACGCAGTATGGTCGCTATTTCAAGCAAAAACGCCTTAAGGGGTATCGGGCTCTCTGAAAAGGAGGCGCGGATACTGCTTTCGCTTTTTGAAAAGGGAAGTATGACCGTCTCTGACCTTGCTCGGGTCGTTAGTCTCCCCCGAACAACGGTCGCCTTCGTGCTCGACGAACTGAAAGTGCGGGGTTATGCGGAGCGCGTCAAAGTACGCGGTCACTTTGAATGGGAGGCGGTTGAGATCTCGACGATTGTTGACGACGCCACGGCACGCTTTCGTTCATTTGAAAATGAGATACCACTTTTGCGTGAAATGGTGAAAACTCAAGACTGTGGAAGAAATTTTTCTGTACGAGCGTACACAACCGAGACTGGGATGGTCAAAGCATACAACCTCATCATCGAACTTCATCGGGGTGACCGTGTCTATTACTTTGAGGGTCGTTCGTCTGTCGAGGCAAAGTTTCGCTTCAGCGAGGAGGTGCACATTCGCTGGCAAGAAGCGGCAAGCCGCTCGGGGGTGATCATGGAATCACTGGATTCTGAAAAAATGCTCGATAGTTTATGGAAAACAAAAAGTGAAAAATTTTGGAGAAGTCATCTTGATAGAAAGTTGATTATGTACTTGCTCCCCGACGAAATCATGAACTTCGCTTGCGATATTTGCGTCTTTGGAAAAACTGTTATGCTTTTCACCCCGGCACAGGACACAGCTATCATCATTGAAAGCAGAGAACTTTCGGAGGCTCTGCAAAAACTGTTTCAAGGACTGAAAACACTCGGGAGAAAGACTAACTTTGCCGATGAGATTCGCAAGCGACTCAATGCGAAAAAATGACGCTCGCAACCAAAGGCGTATCCCATGTTCGTTGTCGTACGACAACGAACATGGGATACCACGATCGAAGAAAAACCAGCGTGAAGTTTGCGTCGATTTATTGTGTTCCGTTCATCTCATTTTTGCTGCCATCTCCCAGAGATTTTTGAAAAGCTGGCGTTGATTGCGCGCCAAGACTGCGTCGTTGATCTCCACCAGATAGTGTGGGCGGACACGCGTTTGTGCCATGATCACATAGTCCCCCGTCACCCATAGACAGGAGTCGAACTCTCCGCCTTGCGACAGTGTTCGCGTTTCTCGTCCCTTATGACGCTCACTCATTTTCCGCTCTGCTTCAGTTTCGTTGCTAAAAAAACGCACCTTGGATACTTCCGCTCCACGTTGATGCCAGCCCCACTCGATCCATTTGCCATATTCCTTGGTGAATGAGCTGTCGTGATAGCCCCACCATGTATTATCGTACCGTTGGTGGCTCGCAAGCCATATCGGATACTGCTTGTAGAGATATTCATTGAGATCTTCCTCCTCAACAAATTTAATTCTTGGAACTGAATACTGCTTACTCGAAGAAATTTTTGCGAGTTCTTTTGAAAGCTTGATCGCGGCGTTTTTCTTTTCGCCAATCTTCTTCTCTTCCTTTTCAAAAACATTAATAAGATTATCGGGGCTCACCGCAACCAAATAGCCGACCTTCTGCCCCAGATCTTCAGTGATCAGTCCCATGCTTTGCAATTTTTTTGCCACGCTATAAACCGTGGTGCGGTTGATGGCGGTTAATGCGGAAACTCGTTGCGGGGAAATTTTCCCAACCCTAAACACCGCCAAATATACCTCCCGTTCGTTCTTATTCAGTCCGATCTTGTTGAATAGCTCGTCCATATAATATGGCTTAATAATAGGTGTTGTTGGAGATTTGTCAACACTTTTTTATTTTGAGCGATAAAATGACTCTTCATGTGGCTATTTTGAGTTGCGCTCTATCCGTCATCATGCTAAACATACGACAGGTTCTTTGAATCGGGCATGTCGCCCGTCAAATTGCCTCCGTGGCAAAACCACTCATCAAGGAGATTGAAATGAAAGACGATGTATTGCAAAAGCTGAATGTCATGGAACTCAACGCGGGAGCGTGTGATGGAAAATGGCATACAGGCGGCCAACGAATCCTTAACTCTCTCAATCCGGCGACGGGGAAAGTCATTGCTAGCGCCGAATGCGGCAGTGAGGAAGGCTGCGAGCGAATCATGGAAAGCGCTCAAAAAGCGTTTCTCACCTGGAGCGTGATGCCTGCGCCGAAACGCGGGGAGATCATCCGCCAGCTCGGCGAAGAGTTCCGCGCGCACAAACAGGCGCTTGGCAAACTCGTGACGCTTGAGTCTGGGAAGATCCTTTCGGAGGGGCTTGGCGAAGTACAAGAGGCCATTGATATTTGCGATTTTGCCGTCGGGCTTTCGCGGATGATCGGTGGGCATACTTTCCCAAGCGAACGCGCCCTGCATACGATGCAAGAACGCTGGTACCCGCTCGGAGTTATCGGGATCATCACCGCATTTAATTTCCCTTTTGCCGTGTGGGCATGGAATGCGGCAATTGCTGGCATATGCGGAAACACCATGATCTGGAAACCCTCGCCCCGCACGCCGCTCGTTGCCGTTGCCGTGCAAAATATCTGCAATAGGGTCATGGAGCAAAACGGCCTCGTCGGTATCTTCAACCTTGTTGTGGGAGATTCGGATATCGCCAAACGCATGGCGGAAGACGAGCGTATCGCACTGCTCTCCGTAACAGGCGGAACGAAAGCCGGGCGGGCGCTTGCGCCAATTGTTGCGAAACGTTTCGGCAAATGCCTGCTCGAATTGGGAGGCAACAATGCGATCATCGTCATGGATGACGCGAACCTCGACCTTGCGGTTGATGCGATCGCGTTTGGTGCAATAGGTACCGCCGGACAACGATGTACGACAACACGCCGCGTGTATGCCGAGAAAAGCATTGCGGGTGAGCTTACCAAGCGGTTAGTTGAGGTATACCGAAAGAGTTTTGCGCGCATCGGCGATCCGCTTGATCCAAAAACATTGATTGGGCCTGTGATCGGCGAAAGCGCCGTTCTGGCAATGCACGAAGCAATCGCGCGCGCAGAAGCCGAAGGGGGTACGCTTCTTTGCGGCGGAAATCGCCTCGAATGGCCGGGCTTCTTCGTTGAACCGGCGCTTATCGCGGCGAAACATGAGATGAGTGTGGTGAAGCAAGAAACGTTTGCGCCCATTTTGTACGTTATGGAGGTTGATTCGCTCGAAGAAGCCGTCAAGAAAAATAATGACGTGCCACAAGGTCTCTCTTCGGCGCTCTTTTCTTACGACATCCGCAGGATCGAGTATTTCCTCAAGGAGTGCGACACCGGTATCGCCAACATCAACATCGGCACTTCGGGTGCGGAGATTGGCGGAGCATTCGGCGGAGAAAAAGAGACCGGGGGCGGACGTGAGTCCGGCTCGGATTCTTGGAAGCAGTACATGCGCAGGCAAACCACGACGAATTTTTGGGGGAATGCAAAACCCGAAAAAGCGCAAGGCGTCCAATTTGAGTAAGTTCTTTCCGTGAGCAACTCCGGCCCCGCACTGCGGGGCCGATTTTTCGTCCTCAAATGCACACCTCGACTACTTGAGGTCAGCAATCCGCAAACGTAGTTCGGGACGGCTACGGAAATAGGATTTTTCAAAGGTGGCGACAAGGTCCACCGTGCCGCCTCCTCGAACATCGACGCCGGGAAAGTCGGTTGGTGAAAGAAAAAATCCTATTGCTTCGATGCGGTCGCCCGCACTGTTGCGGAAGGTGAGCTTCAAGTGATTTCGCTCTTTTCCAAACGATGAAACGGCGGCCAACTGCGCGTCGCGGAATAAAAACTTTGGCTTGGGATTCCCCTCGCCGAATGGCGCGAGAAGGTCAACTGCGTGAAAGGTTTCTTCGTTCACCTCATCAATAGTGAGTTCCGCATCAATTGCGACCCCGTCTTTTGACTTCTCCTTTTTTGTCACTTTTCCGTGCGCCTCGATCAATGCATCTTCCAAACGATGGACATGTTCATGAAAAATGGAAAACCCTCCGGAGAATTCATGTCCGCCCCTCCCGACGAAGAGACCATCCGGAACTGCCGTCATAAGCTCAACCATGTTCACGCGCCCGTCGGAACGACACGACCCTTTCAATTCCCTGCTCCCAACTTTCCCTCCCTCCCTCCCCCAGACAAAAACCGGCCGGTCATGTTCTTCGGCGAGCTGATTCGCGACGATTCCCACCACGCCGACACGCCACGAGGGATTTCCGAGCACGATCACGTCACGAATTACCCTCTCACGAAGCACCTTCTTTGCCTCTTTCATCATCCGCGCCACTTCGAGCTTGCGTTCGCCGTTGAGGTTCGCCAGATGTTTTGCCATGTCACCGCCAATGGCCGGATCTTGCGTTGAGAGTAATTCAAACGCGCGGAGCGGCACATCCATGCGTGACGCCGCGTTGATCCGCGGACCGATGGTAAAGCCGACATCCTCTTCGGTGAGGTAACGTTGGTCAACATTCGCATCGCGGAGAAGCGCCTGGAGTCCCGGACGTGGAGACTTGCGAAGCACCTTGAGTCCGTAGTACGCGAGTACGCGATTTTCATTCCGGAGCGGGACCATGTCCGCGATCGTCGAGAGTCCGGCCATGTCGAGGAGCCACTTTTCCCATCCTAAGGCGACATCAGGAAAATTCCCCCGCGAAAGAATCGCCTGTGCGAGCTTCCATGCGACACCTGCGCCACAAAGCATTGGGTCGGGGTACGTGTCGCCTTTTTGTTTTGAGTTGATCACTGCGTATGCGGGCGGAAGCACCGCCTGTGGAAGGTGGTGGTCCGTCACGATTACATCCATACCGAGCTCTTGTGCAAGCGTGACCTCTAGAACATCTGTGATACCGCAATCTACCGTGATCATAAGGGTGACACCCTCTCTTCTCAATTGTGAAACGGCTTCGCTATTCAAACCATATCCCTCCAAGTGTCGGTGCGGAATGTAGTTAAAGAAGTTTTTATATCCGAGCTTGGTGAAAAGATCGTGGAGGATGACCGAACCGGGAATACCGTCGCAATCGTAATCTCCGTACACAACGATCCGCTCGCCACCTTGCATCGCCGATAGAATGCGCTCAACCGCCTTTTCCATGTTAAGTATGAGGAAGGGGTCATAGGTATCGCGCCCATAGTCGGGGTAGAGAAAGTGCTCCTGCGCGGAAAGGTCGGTAATCCCCCTCTTCTCTAAAAGCGTTTTGGTGAGGGGGTGCATCGACAGAGTAGACATGAGGAGAATGGTATCATGGGAGCGGAGTTATACCATCTCTCGTTCACACATTCATAATTCTGCGCTCGAAACATCCGCAAAATACCAAAGGCAGCTCCAAAGGCGGCCTTTGGAGCAAGATTCTTAAAGGCCGCCTTTGGTGCTGCCTTTGGTATTTTGCTTTCGTGAAAAGGTTTATTGGGGATGGTATTATATGATAAAATAGAAGTATTAAATAACATCATCACGATATGTCACTCTTCGGACCAAGCATTCCAAAAGGCATCACCAAAAGGGAGATTCCTCGTCTCTCCGGTCAATTGATGGCCGGACACGGCGCGGAGAAGATCTCGCGCGCATTCGTTGAACGCATTATGGAGTTGGTAGATATGGCGGTAGATGCCGATACGTATGCGGAACGCGCAAACAAAGTTGAGCTGGTAAGCGCGGAGGAAGCCGCCCGCATAGAAAAAAATATTGCCGATGATCTCTCGCCCGCCCAACTTGCCTACGTCCATCGTGTCTTTCAAGAATACATCGACAAAAACAAGGTGTCGGGAATATTTTCATAAATGAACGACTGTCTTTTTTGTAAAATAGTCGCGGGAACAGTTCCTTGCGAAAAAGTATATGAGGACGAGCGAGTGCTCGCATTTCTCGACATTCACCCGATCAACCGCGGACATACCCTCGTCATCCCGAAGATACACGCGGATAACATTTACAACATCCACGGTAAGGACTTCTGCGACCTGATGGAGACGGTCCGCAAGCTTGCTCCAAAAATCAAGGGGGTGATCGGAGCCGACGGGATCAACATCGGTATGAACAACGACAGCGCGGCCGGTCAGGTTGTCTTTCACGCGCACGTACACATCATTCCCCGCTTTGACAATGACGGGCACAAACACTGGTACGGCACGCCATACAAAGAGGGAGAAACGCAGGTGGTCGCCGATAAAATTCGCAGTGTGGTAGGTTAACAAATACGAGGTCCGAGAAAATACAAGTTCCAGAAAATATTCAAGGTCTGGCCTTGAAGAGGTTGCCCCTAAGAGCCCGTCCACTATCTTTTTGTCGATGCCAAAAAGATGAGATTTTGCAAGGGAAAATACTCTGGAGGACGAAGTGATGCCAAAGCATCATTGAGTCCGAAGAGTTTTTTCCCTTGTGAAATATCGCTTTTTGGGGCGGCACAAAAGATAGTGGACGGGCTCTAAGGCCAAACCTTGAATTTTTTCTGGACCCTTGGCTTTTCTTGAAAACAAAAAATCCCGCGGGACGGCATAGCCGATTTCGCGAGATAGTCAATTTATCCTACTGTCTTCGACCATGCGTCGAGAGTTTTTTCAAACTGTTTCATCACCTTTCTGAACATTCTCGGCGACTCGGAGCCGACCGAAACGCGGATCATGTTGTCGGTAAGTCCGATCTCCTCTCTATCCGGCTTCGGCATTTTCGCGTGCGATGTTGATGCCGGATGCGTTGCAAGCGTCCCGTGGTGCGCTATGTGCACTGCGAGCAAAACCGGCCCCTTCTTCGTCAGCATATTTATGAATTGCTGGGATTCTTCAAGCGTTGCCGGACGAATATTACGCCCCGGTTCCCGCCGCCCCGAAACACCAATCAAGCGTCGCCGGGTGAGGGTGAACGAAAACAGCGGTCCGCCACCCTTCATCTGCTTTTTCGCAAGCACATGCTCGGGATGATTGGGTAAGTATGCGTAGGACACGTCACCAACTAACGGATGCGCCGCAAGCATTGTCGCTAGAGTGAGCGCGTTCTCCGAATGTCTTTTCATGCGCTCGTCCAGATCTTTGAGCCCGATCATCATGTCCACTGCCGCATGAGGATCGAGGACTGGTCGCACACACTGTACTGATGCGCGAAATTGTTTGATGAACGAGGATTCTCCAATGATGACGCCAGCACCCGCCGTCGAGTGTCCATTAACGCCCTTTGTCGCGGAAATAACAACGATGTCCGCACCAAGGAGAAGTGCTCTGCACAGTGCTCCGGTGGGAATGGTGTTATCTGCAACCAAGAGAAGTTTGTGGCGGTGTGCAACCTCGGCGATCATCGGAATATTACTTACCTTGCCGTGCGGGTTCGTTGACGTTTCGCAGAGCAAAAATTTCGTCTCCGGCGTGATTGCCGCTTCCCACGATTTGGGATCGGAAGGGTCGCTGACAAACCGACATTCCATCCCAAGGCCGCGTATGTATGTCGTGAGAAAATAATGCGTGCCCCCATAGATATACGGCGACGAAACAACATTCCACTTCGTCGTCTCGTATGTGCCATCTGGCAACTTTTTCTTTGCAAGTAGGTGTTCGGTCAGCAGATGGAGCGCGCTTGAACCTGTCGCGCAGGAGTAGCAATCGTAGCGATCGATGTCATCTGTTTCGGTGGCAACCACCTTGCGTTCGAATTTACGATTGGTCGGATTCCCTTCGCCCATGCCCATGTAGAAAGGGTCGAGGAGAACTCCCGCAAATCGCTTTGCGAGCGTTTCTGCATCCGGCGCACAATAGGTAGTGCTTATGTATGTTTCGTAACCGCGATAATTGATCGGTGGGGCAACGCTACCGTACTTGTTCTTGCGCGGGTCGTAGGGTTTCCGCTTAATAACTTTTTTCACGAGATCCCTCCTTCAAACAGCATCTATGCCCTATTCTGCGGAGAAAACATCAAAAGTCAAGTTTGGCGGAAAAATCCAAGGTCTGGCCTTAGGAGCAACTTCGGGAAGGCCAGACCTTGGATTTTTTGGGGTGCGATTGACAAGCAAAGTGCAAAGTGTAGTGTGTAGCAAGATACAGAAACAGGGGAACCACGTGCGTAAACCGCAAACAGTACTTCTTGGTGTTTCACTGTTGTTTTCTCTCTTGATCGCCGGTTGATGCGGAGAAAGACCTCAACCGCCCGAACAAGACATCCGCCTTCCGCAAGGAACATTCATGGAGAAGTTCAACCTCGTGTCGCCTGACATACAAGAGGCATTCGATCGAATGGTGACCGGAGATAATACAAGTGTGACAATTCTCTTTCCCGCAAGGGTTTCACTCGAGAGACAGCCCGAAGAAGAGATGCGGCTCAAAATTGTTGGCGTGGCGTCGGACAAGCTGGTAGGTGACGTTTGCAAAAATTACAGACTGTACAGACTGGAGCGTAGCGATAAAGTGTTTGAAGTGGGTACGGTCTGCAAACACCACGATTTGACTAACAACGAGTGGGTAATGAAACGAGACCTTTACGAGCCCGAGTAAGCAGTCCCCGCCGAAAAGAACGGCAAAACTCCGGAACAGTGATTCGGAGTTTTTCTTTGCGTGCTTATTTACCAGCCAGCGCCTCAATTCCCGGCAAAGTCTCATTCAAGAGAAAATCAAGCATTGCGCCGCCGCCGGTCGAAACGAAGGAGAAGCGGTCGATAATATGCATCTCGTTGATGAGCGCCACCGTGTCGCCACCGCCGACAATCGAAGTCGCCTGCGCATTCGCAATGAGAGAGAAAAATTCGCGTGTTCCGTTGGTGAACCCCGCTTCATAGTAGCCTAGGGGGCCGTTCCACACGATGAGCGCCGCTGTGCTGATAACTTGCTCCATTCGTCGCACCGTCTCCGGGCCGACATCAACGATCATGTCACTTCGCGTGACCCCCTCCGGCGACCGTGCCTGAGAACCCCCTTCGTTCTTCACAAGCACGTCACTCGGAATGATAAGGCTGGGATGCGAGAGGAGTTCTTTGAGTCCATCGAGC
>Ga0155394_163_pt1 | contig 17704 bp, 16 predicted proteins | sample RifCSPhighO2_02_FD_106362 | JGI IMG/M metagenome (GOLD analysis project Ga0155394, IMG submission 106362) | Candidatus Lloydbacteria bacterium RIFCSPHIGHO2_02_FULL_50_13 | reverse complement strand
ATGTGGGAGAAGATCAGGGCGGGCTTGACGTATCGCACCGAAGACATCGTTAACAAGCGCAAAGACGGGACGACCTATCTCGCGGAACTTTCCATCTTTCCGATCTCGGAAGGCGAGCAAACACTCTTCTATGTTTCGCTCTGCCAGGATATTTCACTGCGCAAAGAGATTGACCGCGCCAAGACCGAATTCGTCTCGCTTGCTTCGCACCAGCTCCGCACGCCGCTTTCCGCCATTCGCTGGTATTCGGAAATGCTCCTCTCGAAGTACGTTGGCGAACTCAACGAGAAGCAGAAGCAGTATGTGAAAGAAATCTATGCGGGTAACTTGCGTATGGTCGAACTCGTGAACGCGCTCCTCAATGTCTCCCGCCTCGACCTCGGCACCTTCGCGATCGAGCCGGAAGATGTGAGCTTGGTCGAGATCTGCGAAAGCGTGCTCTCGGAGCTCATGCCGCAGTTGACCGAGAAGACCCAAGTGGTCGAACGCATCTTTGCCAATGCGCCCGCAGTCTATCGCGCCGACCCAAAACTGGTGCGCATCATTTTTCAGAATTTCCTTTCAAACTCCGTCAAATATACGCAGGCAGGCGGTCATATCGCCGTCGAGATCTCGACGAAGCAAAATATGCTCTATATAAGGGTAGCGGATAACGGTTACGGCATACCAAAAAGCCAGCATTCAAAGATGTTCCAAAAGCTTTTCCGCGCCGACAATGTCCGCCAAAAAGATACGGAGGGAACAGGTCTCGGCATGTATATCGTGAAAGCTATTGTTGAAGCCTCCGGTGGCCAGCTCTCTTTTGATTCGGAAGAGAACAAGGGGACAACATTCCACGTCCTTTTGCCGCTTTCGGGCATGCCGAGGAAGATGGGCGCCCGCGGGTTGACTTAATTGCGGGTACAAGGTGGAACCTTGGGGATTGATTCTTAAGATTCCAACTTGTACACCACCTCCCTTTGTACGCATAAATAAAGATGCTAAAATGGTAACGCTATGACCGAAAGCCCGATCACCCCAAAACGGACCATCCTCATTCTTGAAGACGAGCGCCAGCTTGCAAAAGCGATCCGCGAAGCGTTCATCGAGCGGGGATACAATCCGATTGTTGTTGCGACGGTTGAGGAGGGCGTCCGCCAGCTTGAGAATTTACAGCGCATTGACGTCGTCTGGCTCGACCACTACCTCTTAGGCGTGGAAAACGGCCTTGATTTCGTTGTGCAGATGAAAAGCCGCCCCAATTGGAAAGAGATACCCATTTTTGTCGTTTCCAACACAGCCTCAAGCACGAATATCCGCTCATACCTCGAACTGGGGGTTTCCAACTACTATACGAAGGCGGATTATGATATAAATCAGATTATCAATGATATCGGCTACGTACTCGACAAGAAATCCAAGTAATCATACTTCATGACTGGCTCACTTAATAAAAAAGTATTGATTGTTGAAGACGAGGCGCCGCTTCGAAATGCGGTGACGGACATTTTAAGCTTTGAAGGATTCACCGTTTTTCAGGCGAAGAATGGCCAAGAGGGACTCGACACTGCATTCAAGGAGCACCCTGATCTCATTTTGCTTGATCTCCTGATGCCGATCATGGACGGCCTCACAATGCTCGAGAAGTTGCGCCAAGACGCAACATGGGGAAAAGACGCCGCAGTGATTCTCCTCACCAACATCAATGATCCGGAGAAGATTGCACTCGCGACGGAGGCGGGCTCGTATGATTTTCTCGTCAAAAGCGACTGGAATATCGAAGACGTGGTGAAGAAGATCAAGATGCGGCTCGGGGTGTGAAGGGCATTTGATGCACAGTATCTCCTCACCAAATCGAGTAACGTTGTCATTGCGAGGCCTTTAGTCCGCGGCAATCCAGAGAAATTGCATAAAAAATTACTGGATTGCTTCGCTCTGCTCGCAATGACAGTGGGTTTGCGTAAAACATCACACTCAGAGTTGTGAGCCGATACGATGCGCAGTATCCGCTCATACAGATGCGCACACACTTGACTTTTTGAGTAAGAGAAAGCATGATTGCCGTTAGCATTGTTCCCCACAAAGGAGAACCGCAATGAATCTAGCGACGATTGTTGGCCTGACCGTCATTCTTGTTTTTGTCTCCCTCGGTATTCTTGCACTGGTGGTGAAGTCTTGGCGCAAGTACCTCCTTCTTGTTGCGGCCGGGCTTGGAGAACTACTCCTTATCAGTTCGGTGGTCATAGTGTTGCTGGCCTATGTGTCGTCTCCGCTAGCTTGGTTTCTCGCGATCATTCTTTTTGCGCACTATGTAAAAACCGGCGGGATAGATAATTGGAGCCCAACAAACATCAAGAAGTCTCTCGCCAATTTTGACCCCTATTTCAAAAACCGCCCTAGACAATAGGGTGGTTCTTTTTGTCCCGATGTTGCTCAAGCGTCAATCTCCACGGTTTGTGTTTCCATCTGCCGGCGTAGTCAACGCCGATGCGTTTTCCGCTTTTTATTTTTACATCTCGCACACCGCGGTCCTCGATCCAAAGGCCGCTTGCGCGGGACGAAGATCGCTCGCTAAGTTTTTTATCGATGTGAAAATATTTTGAAACTCGCCCCGGACCTGAAACGCTGTGGACGGAGCGGATGAGGATCGCCGCAGGATAACTTTCTTTTTCCGTGACGATATTGAGACAATGGTGCATGCCGTAGACTAAATAGACATACCAATAGCCAGCACGTCCGAACATAACTTTTGTCCGCGGCGTTTTTCCGCGAGAAGCGTGGGAGGCTTTGTCATCCGGCCCGACATACGCTTCAACCTCGGTAATCATTCCCACGATGGTCTTTTTGCCAACCCTGCGTACCAAAAATTTGCCGAGGAGTTCTTTGGCCACCATAAGTGTTGGCCGATCAAAAAATGATTGTGTTAAAACACGCCGCATAAGTTTTGTTTGCTCAGCATACAAAAAAATGCTTCGTAAGCAAGGTCGGATCTGCTGAAAATTTGTCAAGTCTTAATCTTGACAAATTTAATCACTTGAAATCCCGACGTCCGAGTGGCCGAATTTCACGACAACACATATCGCACACACTTGATACCTCATACCTGATACTTTATACTGCTTTCACCATGTTCAAAGAATTATTGTTGCGCAAAATGCTCGAGGCGAAACTTGGGAATTTGCCGAAGGAAGATCGTGAACGCATCCTTTCGGTCGTCACCAAAAATCCACGGCTCTTTCAGGAGATTGCGATGAAGATCAAACATATGATGGATTCCGGCCGGGACCAGAATAGTGCGACGATGTCGGTCATGCGCGAATATGAGCGGGAGATCAAGGCGCTAATAGCGGAGAAATAGAGACATAGTACCCAATTAAGGCATTGTCATGGACACCAAAGGCAGTACCGAAGGCGGCCTTTGGGGCAAGATTCTTAAAGGCCGCCTTCGGTACTGCCTTTGGTGGACAGAATTAAGTTAATGAGATAGTAGGAGCGTAGTTGAGGTTAAAAGCGGATCAAGACATCTTTGAGTCCTTGTTGAAAGTCCGCCACATTCCTTATATAATTGAATGGATGAATCTTGGCGCAGTACATACGGACACCGATATTACCGAGCTCGTTCGCCAGGTATTTGTTCGCGCCATCCTAGCGCGGGCGAGCGACGTACACATTGATCCGACGCCGACTGAGATCCGTATTCGTTTTCGCGTTGACGGGTCGATGATTGATCAGGGTACACTTCCCATTGACAACCTCGGCAATATCCTCATGCGCTTGAAGGTGCTTGCCGGCCTCGACATTGCTTCGCGGCCTGTTCCTCAAGACGGCCATTGTGAAATAGACATGGAAGAGTTGAGCGAAGCCAAACGGTTGGCGGCGCAGGCGCAGATGCAAACGAACACCGGCAAAGAAATACTGGCCGTCTCCATTGAGCCGTCGAAGAAACGCAAACTTGACGTGCGTATCTCCATCTTTCCAACGGTGAACGGTGAGGCGATCGTTTGCCGCCTCTTGAATCGCGCGGAGATGCTGTTCTCGCTCGATGACCTCGGCATGGACCCAGGAACGCTTTCAAAGGTGCGGACGGCCATGACGCGCAGTTACGGCATGATGCTCGTCACCGGACCGACGGGCTCCGGCAAAACCACTACGCTCTATTCTATTATCCGTGAACTGATGGTGGCAGAGAAGAACATCATTACGCTTGAAGATCCCGTCGAATACCGTATTGATGCGATACGCCAAGTACAGATGCAGCCGGAACGTGGCATGACATTTCAAGTGGGCATGAAGTCCATCCTTCGCCAAGATCCGGACATTATCATGATCGGAGAGATTCGCGACCCAGAGACAGCCGAATACGCCGTCCGCGCATCGCTCATCGGGCGCAATGTTTTTTCAACCATCCATTCCAACACCACGGTCGGCACAGTGGCGCGCTTGATCGACATGAATATCGAGCGAAGCCTGATCGCGTACGCAACCAACGGCGTGATCTCGACGCGGCTGGTTAAAAAAGTGTGCGAGGCATGCCGCACCCCTTATACGCCGGCGCAGGAATATCTGACACTCTTCGGCCTCGAGGCGCATCGGGGGACCTTCGTTAAAGGGGTCGGCTGTGATCGCTGTAATCATACCGGATTCTCCGGACGCACCGGCATTTTTGAGGTGCTCGAATTCGACAGCAAGCTTCGCGCGATGATCATTGACCGCGTTTCAATGGAGGAGTTGCAGACTCACGTTGAAAACATGGGCATGAAGACGCTCAAAACCGATGCGATAGAAAAAATTCTCGCCGGTGTAACGACGGTCGAAAGCGTCGCGCATGTAGTATGAGGATAATGAACGCCCCATTTTTTTTGCTAGTGTTTTTTGCTGTTGCGTTGTCCGCTTCTGCAGACGTTGTTCGTCCCATGGTTTTTCCAGTCAACGGTGAGTACGTTTTTCGCGATGATTTTCACGAGCCGCGCGGGGGAGGCACGCGGCTTCATCTTGGGAACGACGTCATCGCGGCGAAGATGGTACCGTTGGTCGCGGTCGTTGACGGGTTGGTGAGCTATGTTTCGAGACCGCAAGATACTTGGGGGTATGAAATATCACTGCAGGATAGCGAGGGGTACACCTATGGCTATCTCCATATCAATAATGACACACCCGGTACCGATGATGGAATGGGTGGGGAGGCGAATGCATTTGTTCCCGGAGTACACCGCGGAGCGACGGTCTCGCGCGGGCAATTGATCGGCTGGGTGGGGGATAGCGGGAATGCTGAAAACACTGTCCCGCATCTTCATTTTGAAATTCGCGATCCGAATAATGAAGTCGTTAATCCATTCCAAAGTCTCGTTGCCGCGTCCGAAGGAAAGGGGGTGTCCGCAAACATTCCCAGCACAAACACCGCCGATGATTTAAGCCGCGAGCAAGTGATCTCGCTTCGCTATATTTTTACCAAAGATCTCTTTTTGGACGACGAATCAAGTGAAGTGCGCCGACTCCAGCAGACGTTGAAGTCGTTCGGACACTTTAACTATCCCAACGCGACGGGATATTATGGCCCGATTACCCGCGACGCGGTCTTGAGTTATCAGGCGAAAAAAGGTCTTCCGCAGACAGGCATTGTGAATCTGGAAACCCGCCGGAAGTTGAACGACGACCTCGGCACCTACGACCCCAACGACTACGTGCCTTTTTACAGTGAAGCGGAACAGCGCGCCATCTTAATCCAAAAACTCCTGACGCAAATCGCGAAATTGCAGGCGGAACTGAAAATCCTGCGGGGGTATTAAAGTTCCACGGGAGAGCTCGGGGCGCACACCGGCCGTAACAAATTCTTATATGACAAAAAATGGTCAAGACCGCCACTTCGGAAAAGGTTCCGATGATGAACTGTATGGCCACACATCGCCTCGAGGGAATACTGGATGTCTCATTTTGTATGCCGAAAACCGACGTGGCGATGGAAAGGCCAGGCCAAGCATTTCTCTCGTACATTCTCGATACCGATTACGCAAAGTTTACCGAACAGGCGAAGCGCCGGGTGCGCGAAACCCTACTGGCTATCACAATAAAAAGGGGGGAGAGATATGTTGCCCCCCACATGAATACTCTCATCTCGTTTCGTGCCAAGCGTTGAACTGTTCGATGGAGGCGTAGTTGATAGACGCGTGGCGCATGGTCCAACGCTTGAGTTTTGAGCCAAAACACGCCATAGTGGGAAACTATGGGATTGTCTATTGCCATTGTCGGACTGCCAAATGTGGGGAAGTCCACATTGTTTAACGCGCTAACGCAAAAGGGCGCGGAGACGGCGAATTACCCGTTTTGCACAATCGATCCGTCGGTCGGCATCGTTACCGTGCCCGATTTACGACTCGGAAAGCTTTCTGCTTTTTCGAAGTCAAAAAAGACCATTCCTGCCATCGTAGAATTTGTTGATATTGCGGGGCTTGTGAAAGGTGCCTCGGAGGGGGAAGGTCTCGGCAATCAATTTCTGGCAAACATTCGCGAGACCGATGCCATCGGAGAGGTCGTGCGCATTTTCGAGGACAGCGAGATCATTCACGTGAGTGGAAAAATCGACCCACTTGGTGATATTGAGGTGATCAATCTCGAACTTATTCTCGCGGATTTGCAAACGGTCACAAAACGCATGGAGAATCTCGGGCGCGATGTGAAACGCGGCGATAAGGTGGCCGCGAAAGAACACGGAGCATTGGGGAAGATCCGCTCCGAGCTTGAGACCGGCGCGTTCGCGTCTTCCGTGACGCTCGATGACGAAGAAAAAAAGATCGTGAAGCAATTGAATTTGCTCACGATGAAACCCTTCCTCTATATTTTGAACAAAAAAGCCGGAGCAAAGAATCTTGATGAATTAAACGATGACCGCTATCAACAACTGATCGCATTTTTCAAAAAACGCGGGGACCATTATGTTGTCGTTGATGCCAAAATTGAAGAAGAGTTAAACGAGTTTGACGGCATCGAACGGAAAGATTTTGCCCAAGAACTCGGAGTTAAGTATGACGGCATCGATGAGCTTATCGTGGCCGCGTATGATCTCCTGCAACTGATGACGTATTTCACGACTGGAGAAGATGAGACACGGGCTTGGACCATTAAGAAGAATTCGACGGCACCGGAAGCGGGCATGGCGATCCATACCGATTTTAAAGAAAAATTCATCCGCGCAGAAATCATCAACTGGCAAGTGCTTCTCGAAGCCGGTTCCTATGCCGCCGCCCGCGAACGCGGCCTCGTGCGCACGGAAGGGAAGGAATACATTGTAAAAGACGGCGATGTGATTGAATTTAAAATCTGAATATACAAGGTTGAACCCTGAACCCCGCACTGCGGGGCTAAAGTTCAACCTCGCATGTTCCAAGTGTGTCGTTGCAGAGAGGGGCCATTTGAAGATATGATGATTCTTTATGCACAAATATAACCACCCCAGTACCACAGCGCTTCGCGCTGGCTACGGAGCAAATCGTCTGCTTGTTTTGCATTTTGCTGTTCTAGCACATGATAGTTAAAATTTTCTATGAAAGAATATGACCACAAGAAAATTGAGCAAAAGTGGCAAAAACACTGGGCTGAAGAGGGATTATATAAGAGCCACGAAGACCCGAAAAAGCCGAAGTGTTATGTGCTCGATGAATTCCCGTATCCTTCGGGAGAAGGGCTTCATGCCGGCCACGCGCGCATTTACACCGCGAGCGATATTTATGCGCGAATGAAACGTATGCAAGGGTTCACGGTGCTCCACCCGACTGGCTGGGACGCTTTTGGTCTCCCTGCTGAGCTGTTTGCCATCAAGAACAAAGTCCACCCAGCTCAGTCGGTGAAAAAAAATACTGAGCATTACCACGAGCAGATGGATAGCATAGGACTCTCTTATGATTGGGATCGTGAGATTAACACGACCGATCCCGCATACTACAAATGGACGCAGTGGGCCTTCCTCAAAATGCTGGAAAGGGGGCTTGCATATGAATCGTTTGAACCGATCAACTGGTGTCCGACATGCCAGACCGGACTCGCCAATGAAGATCTCAACGGAGGAAATTGCGAGCGCTGCGACACGCCGGTTGAAAAAAAACCGATGCGCCAATGGGTGATCCGCATTACTCAATACGCCAATCGTTTAATTGACGACCTCGACACGCTTTCGGAATGGCCGGATGCGATCAAAGAGGCACAAAAAAACTGGATCGGACGGAGCGAAGGAGCGACGATACAATTTCCAATTTCCAATTTCCAATTTCCAAATAATTCCAGATATCAAAACATCGAAGTGTTCACTACGCGGCCGGATACGCTTTTTGGTGCAACGTATGTGGCGATCTCAGCGGAACTTGCGAAGAAGTGGCTCGATTCCGGGTGGCGAGCAGGCGATAATGTTCAAGAGTTTATTGAAAAAACGCTCAAAAAAGAAGCTGGCCGCGCGCGTGAGGTGATTCCTGAAAAGGAAGGCATTGCCACGGGTATTTTTGTCGAAAACCCCGTGAATAAAGAAAAAATTCCGGTGTGGGTCGCGAATTATGTGCTCTCTGGATACGGTACAGGGGCGATCATGGCAGTACCGGCGCACGACGACCGCGATTTTGAGTTTGCAAGTAAGTTTAACTTACCGATACGCCCCGTTGTTCTTAAACCCGCGAGTGTTTCTTGCAGTTTTGTGATGGGTATCGCAGAAGAGGAGTTGAACAATGTCGGGGTTACTATTATTGACGGAACAAAAGACGGGTTTTTTAAAGTTCACATACCCTTTAACAAGTTAGAGGAGTACAAAAAAGTTGTTCGTGAGAAAATGTCGTCCAATTACTGGAACGAGTTCAGCACCGCAAATGGATTTTATTTCATCTTTAAACACAAAGATGGGCACTTGGAGGAACTTGATTTAAGTGAAGAGACCAATGATCTAATTGATCGGTATGGAATGACTTTTAACGACAAGGAGCCAGAAAAGTGCGCTAAAAATGTTTATTCCTGGCTAGCCGGTAACAGTCTCTACAAACCCCTCCTCATTCACACTGATCCCGGTGTGCTGGTAAATTCATGGAAATTCAATGGCAAGACTAGCGAAGAAGCGAAAGCACTCATTACGCAATATATCGGCGGGAAAATGACGACAACCTACAAACTCAAGGATTGGGTCTTTTCGCGTCAGCGTTATTGGGGAGAACCAATCCCCATTGTTCATTGTGAAAAAGACGGTGTGGTCCCCGTACCCGAAAGTGAGTTGCCGGTCATGCTTCCAGACGTAAAGTCCTACGCGCCGACTGGCACCGGAGAATCTCCGCTTGCGGCCATTTCCGACTGGGTGAATGTACTCTGTCCGAAATGCGGTGGTCCCGCAAAACGCGAAACGAATACCATGCCGCAGTGGGCGGGCTCATCCTGGTATTACTTGCGTTTTATGGACCCCCACAACAGTGCAGCACTCGTGGGAAAAAATAAAGAAAAATACTGGGCACCCGTTGATGTCTACGTTGGTGGTGCCGAGCACGTCACACGGCATCTGATATATGCGCGTTTCTGGCACAAGTTTCTTTATGATATTGGCGTGGTTTCCACGATCGAACCGTTCCTAAAAAGAAAAGGTGTCGGCCTCGTCTTGGGTGAAGGAGGGGTGAAAATGAGCAAGCGTCTTGGCAACGTTATTAATCCAGACGATATCATCGAGCAATTTGGCACAGACTCCCTGCGCATCTATGTGATGTTCATGGGGCCTTTTGGGCAGGCAATTGCATGGTCAACAGACAATCTGATCGGAGCTCGACGGTTTATTGAGCGTGTTTGGCGCATACAAGGAAAAGTGGTCAAGAATGCCGAAACGACAGCAGAAACAGAAATCCTCCTTCATCAAACAATCAAGAAAGTGGGGGAGGATATTGAACGGTTTGCCTTCAACACAGCGATTTCTCAACTCATGATCTTTCTTAATCATCTTGAAAAACTCGAACATATTTCCCGCGACGCATTTCATAACATTCTCCTGCTCATCTCCCCGTTCGCGCCGCACATTGCGGAGGAACTTTGGCATGATCTCGGAGAGGAGTCCTCGGTGCAGCAAGCTTCATGGCCAAAGTTTGATGAAAACAAGACACGTCGAGCGACGATCAATATCGCGATCCAAGTGAACGGAAAACTTCGCGGGACACTCAACGTCGCATCGGATATTACCGAAGAAGCGGCAAGAAAATCTGCCGGAGCGCTTCCCGAAGTGGGGAAGTGGCTTGACGGAAAAACCGTAAAAAGGATCGTTTACGTGTCTGGGCGAACAATTAATTTTGTGGTGGAATAATAAAGACATAAAAAATACCCTTATTTTTCAAGAGATATTTGGGTATCCACAGGTTCACCTAAATCGCTTGACAAGAACTGCTCCAATGCTAGAACTATAAATAACCAATTGTCGGAGTAGAATTGTCAATACCATAAGCAGGGCAAGGTGAGGTCTTGAAAACACAAGGTCGAACCTTTAAGAATCAATCCTGTGCAGAACAGAACCACTCACGGGACAAGTTTCCTAAGGTTCGACCTTGTATTTTCCCGCGTTTGTATTTTTAAGTTATTTTTTTAATAAATTACTAAGAATTGTTTTATGAGCACAACACAAGTTTCGTTCAAGGCAAAGCAGGTGAGTAAGCATTTTCTTTCGGTGCTTCCGAAGCGGGCGCAAGACGTGATTACCAAGCGTTATGGTCTTGGCGGCGAAACAAAGAAGATGACGCTCGAAGCGATCGGCGAGAGCTACGGTATCACCCGAGAGCGTGTTCGTCAGATTGAAAATTTTGCGCTTGCCGCAATACGAAAGTCTGACGTTTTCAAGGAGGAGGGGCCTGCTTTTGAGGAACTACGCAATGTGATGCTGTCTCAGGGTGGGCTCGTGCCGGAGCAAGAGTTTCTCCAAACGCTTGGCGCAGACAAGTCAACCCAAAACCACGTTCACTTCCTTCTCGTGTTAGGAGATCTTTTCGTAAAACATAAGGAAGATGAGGACTTCGCGCACCGCTGGAGCGTTGATCACGATACCGCGACGAAAGTGCATGAGTCACTCCGCAAACTGTACGCCTCGCTTTCCGACGATGAGTTGATTGAAGAGGCGAAAATGATCGACCGTTTTCTCTCGCACCTCAAAGAAGTCTCCGAGGAGTATAAAAATAACGAGGTTCTGCGTCGATGGCTTTCGTTATCAAAAAAGATCGGCAAGAATCCGCTTGGAGAATGGGGTTCGACGGCATCGCCCAACGTCTCCGCGCGCGGTGTGCGCGATTACGCGTTTCTCGTCTTGCGCAAGCACGGTTCACCGATGCATTTCACCGAAGTAGCGAAGGCAATCGGCGAGCATTTTGACAAGCGGGCGCATGTCGCCACAACGCACAACGAGCTCATCAAAGACAAGCGTTTCGTCTTAGTCGGGCGAGGTCTTTATGCGCTTTCTGAATGGGGTTATTCGACGGGAGTGGTGCGCGATGTGATCTCGGATGTGCTGAAGAAGCACGGACCCCTCTCGCGCGAAGACATCATCGACAAGGTGATGCGCGAGCGCTATGTGAAGCCGAACACTATTTTGGTCAATCTTCAGAATCAAAAGTATTTCAAAAAGACCAAGGAGGGAAGGTACGCGGTGGCGTAATTGTTAAAAAAGTGCAAGGTGAAAGATTGCCCAAGGTGTTTCCTTTGGGCAAAAAACCAACAGCACGCCAAGGAGACCTTGGGGAAATTGGCCGTCTTTCACATTGCACTTTTTTATTGGTGTGTAATACCCCGCGACTTTGTCGCTGGGATGCACGAAAATCAGCATCGGCGGCGGCCGATTCCTCTTCCAAAAAAACACCCGTGGTACCGCGTGCCGAATACACCGTCGGCTTGCCGCGGGGTAAGGACACGCGGTGTGTTTTATTACTCCGAGTTCCATGTTTTACCTCTTCGCGCTATAATTACATCCATGCTCGAATCATTTATAGTGCTTTTTAATACGCCAGTCATACATTTCCTCGGGCAGATCCATGGGGTTTTCGTTGCCACAGCGTTTCTCTGGGGGCCGCTCTTTTCGCTCTGGCTTGCAAAGGTGCTCTGGCTCGCCTATATTCGAGCAGATTATATTAAAAATAATTTCGATTTCGTCCTTCTCGACATTAAATTGCCGCGTGTCATCGGGAAGACCCCTGTTGCCATGGAGCTAGTCTTGCAAGCGCTCTATCAGCCCGATAAGACGAACTGGTGGGAGAGATGGTGGAAGGGGGAAGTAGTGCCGTGGTTTTCGCTTGAGCTTGTATCCATTGAGGGCGCGGTGAAGTTTTTCATTCGCACGCCCTCAAAGTATCGCAAAGTCATCGAGTCGACCATTTATGCGCAATATCCCGACATCGAAGTTTTTGAAGTAAAGGATTACGTTTCACTTGCGCCGTTTCTCAATTCCAAGGACGGGTGGAAATTATGGGGGATCCATTTCAAGCTCTCCAAGCCCGATCCGTATCCTATCAGGACTTATATTGATTACGGTCTTGACTCGACGATGACCGATGAAGAGAATAAAAGCGACCCACTCACATCGCTCATTGAATTTTTGGGGACAGTTGGCCGCGGCCAACAGCTATGGATGCAGATCCTTGTCCAACCGACCGGAAAACGTTTTGCAAAGAGCGGAACGTGGTTCGGGAAGCAAGATTGGCAAGACGAAGGCAAGAAGCTTATTCAAGATCTGCAAGATAAGTATGCAGGTGAACTGGGAATGCGGGCGACGAAACGACAGATGGAGATTATTCACGCCATTGAACGATCAATAGGAAAAGTCGGCTTTGATACGGGTATTCGCGCACTTTACATTGCTAAGAGCGAGTACTTTGATGCGTCGAACAAATCAGGAATTACGAACGCGTTTCAGCAGTACAGCACGCAGGATTTAAATGGCTTTCGTCCCACCAACTCAACCGGCTTCGATTTTCCGTGGCAGGATTTTAATGACATCCGCGGTCGGCGGAAGAGAAAAAGATTTTATGAGGCGTATGTGCTTCGCTCGTGGTTCCATCCGCCGTATGTTCGAAAACCCTTTATCTTGAACACCGAGGAGCTAGCAACGATTTTTCACTTCCCCGGAGGCGTGGCGGAAACACCGACCTTTACCCGCATTGAGTCGCGCAAGGGCGAGCCGCCTTCGAACCTGCCTGTCTAGCGCAGACGCTAGACCACAGAATTGTGCAGACGGAACGCGTACAGACGCAGAAAAAATGTGATGCAAGAAACGACCTAAGGTTGCCACAAATACAAGGTGGAACCTTTCAGAATTGATTCCCAAGGTTCCTTGTATTTGTGGCAACCTTGAAGAAGTTGACCGTCTTCCGCCTTGTATGCGAACCCCGCTCTTCTTTAATTATTATGCAAAAATGAACGAACCAGATACCATCGCACCCATGGAGACACAAACCTCGCCACGCCCAAACTATCGGTGGTTGTGGTCCCTCTTATTGCTCGCTGTTCTTGTTGTGGGTGGCACCATGAAATGGCAGAAGGTAAACCATCCACCAAGTGATTTTCCGGTAGGCAAACTGATCCTCATACCATCAGGCATCACGCTCAAAGAAATTTCTGCTCTACTTGAAGACGAGCATGTCATTCAATCGCAAACAGCTTTCACGATTCGCGTTCGCCTCAAAGGAGCTGAGTCGCATATTTTGGCTGGTGATTACCTTTTTACCTCACCGCTTGATCTTGCGAGCGTGATGAAGCGTCTCATGGGAGGTGAGCACGGCATCGAGCGTTTGCGTGTTACCATACCGGAAGGAACATCAGTTGCGGGAATAGGGAGAATACTGAAGGGTACCTTTGTGCAGTTTGATGAAGAGCAATTTGTTGTGCTTGCAAAAGAGAACGAGGGGTATCTTTTTCCCGATACCTACTTCTTCTTTTCGAATGCGACGAGCGGCCACGTCGCGAAGACACTTATGGAAACTTTCCGCAAAAAGACCAATGCGCTCCGCGGGGAGGCGATCATGGCGGAAAAAAACTGGTCGGACATCGTCATCATGGCCTCGATCATTGAAGAAGAGGCGGCCACCGCGAAAGATCGGCGTATCATTTCTGGAATATTGTGGAAGCGGCTTCTCAAAGGCATGCATCTCGGGGTGGACGCGCCCTTTGCCTACGACATCGGCAAGAATTCGGCAACGCTCACCACGATTGATCTGAAATACGACAGTCCATACAACACCTATCTCTATGGAGGACTCCCGCCAACTCCCATTACCAATCCTGGTCTCGACTCCATTGACGCCGCGCTTCACCCCGAAACCTCGCCCTATTACTACTATCTCTCCGACAAAGGGGACACGATCCACTACGCGAAGACATTTGACGAACACAAAGTAAACAAGGAAAGATACATCAGATAATACAAGCGGGTGAGCAGTCCGCTCAATCACCAAAAGTCTTTTTATTTGCTATAGCAAATAAAAAGACTTTTGGGGGACAGGACCATGCCAAAATTGTCTCCTGTTTTCAACATTTTCCAAGGAAGTTCAAAAAACGGACAAAAATATCCTTTTGTTAAGCCATTCAGCTTTTTCAAATAGGTGTCCTGGAAATGTGTGGATATCGCAAGCCAGCATACCTATAAACAAGGATGATCTCGACTTATCAACATATTTTAGATATTTTTTGGGTGTCCAAATGTTGAAGACAGGAAATTAGAAACGATGGGAAAAACGGTGTTATTTTTGCTGTGTCCGGCAAAGTCGCCCCAGAGTTGGATGCGACTGGTGCTCTTATTTTTGATGTCAGAAAAATAAAAGAATTTATTTGCTGGCCTCGAGAAATTCCACAAAGCATTAGAGATAAAATGGATGCCCCATAAAAAGCCAAGGGGACTCCTTGCGGAGCCCCCAAGCACTAGAATTAGCAATCATTAGATCAAATTCATTATATACACAAAATCACGGAAAAGGCAAGAACTGTTGATAACCCCCAGATTACTGCTTCTACATAAAGGTTTTCTGTGGGGTATACACATGGACCTATCACATATCAAAAAGCATACTTTGTCGGAGTTGGCGGGATCGGGGTGTCGGCCCTGGTGTGGCTTTTTGCTTCACGCGGGGCGCCCGCCCTCAAATACCTTGCGTCCATTCATCCCCCACAATGCGGGGGCATTCTTGACGCTCCCAATAACCTTCCAGTTATTTATGATTACGGTCAATTGAAGAAAAGTTGAAGGTGGGGTAAAGATGGAAGCGAGACGATCTTGTTATCTTATGATAAAGCCTAAGAGCCCGTCCACTATCACTCTATCTTTTTGTCGATGTCAAAAAGATGAGATTTTGCAAGGGAAAATACTCTGGAGGACGAAGTGCTGCCAAAGTATCATTGAGTCCGAAGAGTTTTTTCCCTTGTGAAATATCGCTTTTTGGGGCGGCACAAAAGATAGTGGACGGACCCTAAGGTATCTGCTCACCCTTTGATAGTCGGCATTGAGCGCACAACTTTGTCAAGAAATTCTGTATTTTGCCCATTTTTGGGGGTTTCCCGGAATGCTTGAAGTGGGCCTCGTGCGGATGAAAGATAGATGGTATACTCATTGCATATCAAGTTTTTAATAAATAATTTTAAGCACTATGGCGAAGTCGAATTCTGCATTTATGAAACCGCTCAATGTGAGCGATGATCTGGTGGCGGTCGTCGGTAAAGGGCCGATGCCTCGTTCGGAAGTGGTGAAGAAGTTGTGGGTATACATTAAGAAGGAAGGCCTTCAAGATCAGATCAACAAGCGCAATATCAACGCCGATGCAAATTTGAAGAAAGTGTTTGGTGGAAAGGCCGTTGCCAACATGTTCGAGATGCAGAAGCTTATCTCTAAGCATCTCTCTTAATGCCCCGTCATTAATAAGTTCTGCAAATATGGACGTGGCACAAAGGGTCGTAACCACAAATAACGAGGAAGTTATTTGTGGACGAGCCGTAAACAACGTTACCTTTCGGTGAATGCCAGAGAAAAGCACGCGGATGGCGTGTTTTTCTTGCGCCGCCGGTTGTGTATGATATATTGAGTAAGGTGAATGTTATTTATGTAATGAAAGGAAATTTATGAACAAAAAGACCTATTGCATCGTGTCGGCGGTCATTTTTCTTGTGGTGATGATACTGCATGCGGCACGGACCTTCTTGGGTTGGGAGGTTTCCATCAATGGGTGGATCGTTCCGATTTGGGTGAGCTGGGGTGGACTCCTTGTTTCCGGCTTTTTGGCATGGACCGGTTTTGTGCTCACCATGCCGGATTCACAGTAGTGCGCCCCACCCTCGATGCACAACAAGTTCCTCATCATCGCCTGCGGAATACTCCTCATCGGGGGAGTGCTCGCGGGCGTTTTTCTTTTGGCGTGTGGAGACGACTGGTGTTTTGTCACCAAGTGGCAAAAGGTGCGGGCTGCGGAGAGCTTTGATCGATGCGCTTCGCTTGGTTTTCCCGTGACGGAATCCTACCCCCGCCAATGTCGCGCAAGCGATAAGACATTCACTGAAACGATTGTGCCGCTATCTTCCACGACAGTTTTGAAAGGGAAGCAAATGAACGAAAAGGTACGTCTCAGCGAGCCGTTCTCGCACGCATTGATTAAAAGCCCGCTCAGTATTCGTGGCGAAGCGAGAGGGAACTGGTATTTTGAAGCATCCTTTCCCGTACGGCTTCTTGATGCGAACGGCAAAGAACTTGCCATCGTTCACGCGCAAGCAAAAGACGAATGGATGACACCGGAGTTCGTGCCTTATTCCGCGGAACTCACATTCAATCCCCCGACGACGAAAACGGGAACATTAATACTCCGCAAAGATAACCCTTCGGGCTTGCCGGAGCATGACGACTCGCTCACTGTTCCGGTGCGTTTCGCGCTTTTTCAAAGCAGCGGAGGCCTCATGCGCAATGTTGACCTCTACTATTACAGTGCGAAGAACGACCTCGACGCATCGGGTAACGCGCAATGCACAAAAAATGGTCTTGCGCCGGTCGAACGTACGATTCCTTCGACAAAAACGCCGATCCAAGATACACTACGTCTTTTTTTTGTCGGGCTGATCGAAGAGAACGAGCGGCAGTCCGGCATTTCGACTGACTATCCGCTTTCGGGTTTTGTCTTCAAATCGGCAACGCTCAAAGACGGCATCGTCACGCTGGAATTTTCCGACCCGCTCAATCTCACGAGTGGCGGCGCATGTCGCGCCGCCGTGCTTTGGATGCAGATAGAAGCAACAGTCGAACAGTTCCCCGAAGTGAAGGGGGTGCGCTTCGTTCCGCCGGAACTTTTTCAGCCGTAGCAGTTGGCACGCATTCGTCTGATAAATCGCTATGTCAATGTTGTCATTTTTCCGACAGAAAAAATATTTTCTCGCCCTCTGCGTAGTCATTGTCTGCGCGCTACTCTGGTTTGGCGTTTCCTATTTTAGTGTGCTTGAGTCCGGCCTCGTTCAAGGAGAAATCCGCGAACTTTTCTCTGGCATGGAAGCACCCGATGATGTCCTGTACATCATCGAAGAAGTGGTCTCCGGTCTCGAAGTGCCATGGTCGATTGTCTGGACAGGCCCCGAACGCATGCTCATTGCCGAGCGGCCGGGACGCTTGCGTGTCTTTGAAGACGGCAAATTACTCGATCGACCGCTCGCCACTTTTCATGATGTCTCAAGCGATGGCGAAGAGGGGCTTATGGGCGTTGTAACTGATCCTGATTATGCGACGAAT
>Ga0155394_112_pt1 | contig 17900 bp, 20 predicted proteins | sample RifCSPhighO2_02_FD_106362 | JGI IMG/M metagenome (GOLD analysis project Ga0155394, IMG submission 106362) | Candidatus Lloydbacteria bacterium RIFCSPHIGHO2_02_FULL_50_13 | reverse complement strand
CCTCGGCATTCCCCACCGGACGATCGACATTGAACAGTATTATTTGGCACTTTCGACAAGCGGGGATCGTGTGCCACGCGTTCGTTCGTGGGGAGAGGAAGGGGTGGCAACCCACACCTTTACAGAAAAGCGGGAGATCGCCTCCGGGGAAGTTGAGGAGATTGAAGAGCCAATTTCTGAGACAGCCTTTGCGCATTACACGAAGTACCAGAAATCCGGCACGGTCTCTATTCGGAAGCGACGCACCTGTTTTGTTTACGAGGATCAGTACTTCATGTATGACGAGTTCTTGAGCGGCCGACAAGGGCTCACGCTTCTTGAGGTGGAGCTCCAAAGTCAGGATACACCGGTTATCTTGCCGCCGTTTGTCGTCGTGCGCGAAGACGTTTCTCACAATAGAGACTATTTCAACAGCACGATTGCCACGATAACGTGACCCATGTGTGATTTTGGTTGATACACCCCTTGCTCGACACGAGCTGGGGTTTTTCTTCACTCAAGGCTATTGTCTAATTCGCGCGAATTAGACAATAGACGCCCAACAAGATTTTACTTACACAAGGTATACTCCTATTGAACAAAGGCTCGGATTTGTTGTATCATGACCGTGTAGTATCATGAAAAAAGTTACTCCGATTGTCTTCAACTTACTGCCGGTCGTCATTATGATCGGATTGATACCGTTGGTTGAAAATGATTTCCTCCTTACGGTTACTTATGCCTTGATCATTTTTGTGGCGCTTGCGTTGTGGCGCAGGCGGGGCGATGCAACCGTGCTCCTGTTCGGGTTTCTTATAATGACCATATCCGAATACTTCTTCATCATGACCGGCGTTGAGACTTTCAATCGCGTGAGTTTTCTCGGTGTCATGCCGCTCTGGTTGCCGTTTTTGTGGGCTTATGGATTTGTCGCCATCAAGCGCGCGGTGCAGATTTTGGGTGCCGAGTAAAAGGACCGTAATACCAAAGGCAGCCTTTGGGGCAAGATTCTTAAAGGCTGCCTTTGGTATTAGTTACAGCACCGGCTCGAAGACGCGCAGGAAGAACGCGAAAAGTTTATCGTACCAGCGCGGTGTGTGCTCCTTTGCGTTGTAGAGCACGGCGCCCCTCTTCCAACTCTCGATAATCCGCTTGAGATCGCGCACCATCTTTGTGTCGTCGAAAAAGACTCCCGACTCGACGTTCCAGTCGAATGATTGCGCGTCGATATTTTGTGAACCTACTGTTCCCGCTTCATCGTCAATGAGCATTACTTTTGCATGGTTCATTTTTGCGGTGATATAGCATTTTGCTCCGAGTCTGGTGAAAAGCCCGAAGTAGTAACTATTGATCCGGTCGATGATTTTATAGTCGGTGAATCGCGGAGTGATAATCTCGACAACGACTCCGCGCACAATTGCGCGGTGGACGGCGGCGATGAGCCAATGATGAGGCATAAAATACGGCGTGATGAGAACGATCAGACGCCTCGCGCTGTCGATGTGCTCAATGTAGTGCCGCTTCATCGCCGAGCGCTTTCCAGCCATTCCGTGTTCGATGAACCAGAGGCGCGTTTTTCCGAACAAACGAAGCTTCCCGCGATTGTTGAGGGCGGGATTTTTCCCTCCGCATTCACGGTACACGCGCGCGAATGAACGAAGAATATGTTGCACCACCCTTTTTCCCGCGAGGCGTATTTGCAGATCGGACCAACGTGCCGAGTAGTTCGAAATGTTCACGCCACCCAGAAATGCAATCGTTTCGTCAATAATGAGCAGTTTGCGGTGCGTGCGGCGGAACCAATAGCTGAAAAAGAGCACCTCGATTCCCGCATTCCGCAAACGGTCAACCACGATCGTTGAAAATCTGAAGCTCCCGAGCGCGTCCAAAATGATAACGATGCGAACACCTTCCCGCGCTTTTCGCTCAAGTTCGGAAAGAAAGTCATACCCCGCGATATCGTGGTGAAAAGTATACATCTCAAGGTAGATGCTCTCCCGCGCGGAGCCAATCGCGGCGAGCATTGCGCCCCAAGCTTTTGTCGATGTGGTATAGAAGCGATAGCGCATGGTGGAAACGATTAAGTTGGCTTTTGGAGCTTCTCCCAAAGCAATTCAAACAGTGATGTTCGCGTTTTGGCGAAAGCATCGTTTTGTACGACAAAAAGCATATTATCAAAGCGCGAAGAAATGAATGCGACAAACTCCTTGGTGATGATCTCGGTAAATGGAAGAGGATATTCTTTGGGGAGAAATTTTGACTGTCGCCCCTCGCGATGGTCTTTCGCGACGACCTGCCGCGCATAGGGCGTATCGCTGATCAGTTGTTTGCTCTTGATTCCAAGCAGTTTTTTTTCTTTGATAATCCAGTCAATAATATACTTCTCTTTAACGAATCCGAGAAAACTTTGCGCCGGTGTGATGATACGAAACTCCTTTTCTCCCGACGAGAAGATCATTGACCAGATCTCCTTGAACCCCGCCGGACCATAAAAAAGCAGAATCTGTGGTTTGGGGTAGACGGCGCGCCTTCTCTCCTCGAAGACCCCAAGCGCTGTTTCAAAGTCATTGAGGCGCTCTTTTGCGCGCTGCAAAAGATGAGAAGGTTCTGCGGGGACGTACTCTATCTTTTTGTTTTGTTTCGTTTCGACCAAGGCGCCAAATGCGACCAATTCTTCGAGTACATAGTAGACAGTCGTCCTCTTTAATCCGGCGCGTTCTGCGAGTTTTTGCACCGGCGCTTCCCCGAGTTCAAGCGAGGCGAGATAGACTTGCGCCGCCTTCTCAGAGAGGCCAAGATTTTTGAGTATAAGGGCGGGGTTCATAGGGTATAGAGTAGCACAATGAGGAAATTTTGTCGAAAAATTCGTCAAAATCTATTGTACCCAATCTTGATGGCCATTATGCTCAAGAAAGAAGAGTTCATTTTTCAACAGGAGGGACGATATGAAACTCGTACTTTTTGGTGGGGTACACGGTGTCGGAAAGACGACCTTGTTCGAAAAAATCTTGGTCGCATCGGGTGGAGAGTTCCGCGTCATCGATCCTGGGGAGTTGTTTTGGGAGCATCTGTATCAAAAAAAGGACAAAACGTCCGACGAAACCGAAGCACTCGCCGTGGAACTTATTGAGAAGGAATGCTGCCTCCACCAGACGGTCATCTGCAATTGGCACTACGCGGTATGGACCCCGAAGGGATACGTCCCGCAAATTGCATTTCCACGATTGGCAGGATTGATTGAACGGGTAAGGCCGAAATGCGTGCAACTTGTTCTTGTGCGCGCGTCGACCGATGTTGTTCTACTGCGTCGCGAGGGAGACCAGGCGATCAAGAAACGAAAGATCGACCGCGTGTGTGTTGAGGAGGAAGTGGCGCACACCGAACATCTCTATCGTCTCCACCATAATGTCATTTCCTCGCGAGTGAAGACGGTTTCAACAGTGTTCGATAATACCGCTCCCATTGACGGGGCGACAATCGAGAGGTTTAGAACAGCACTTTATGAAACTTCATGATCTCAACGGGCAGTTTCTCCATCTCGAGCGATGGGTAAACAATCCAAAATATTCGGCCACGGCGCAGTATTCAGAAGTGGGGAAAGAGTATCACCCACGCCACGGGGATGCGGACTTTCCGCTCCCCGTTTTTATGCTTCGAAAAGAAGATGTCATTGTCCATGCTGCAGCCCCCGAGCGAGCAATCCGCAGAGCGATCATACAAGGAGATAGGGTGTCCTTCCCCTGTCATCCCGATGCGCTTTCCGAGTTTGATGGTTGTCGCGGCTTCAGTTCTCCGGAGAGGCATGAACGGGTCGCTCCGACCTCTTCAACGCGAACCGTGCTGTTTCTTGATACCAACGAGCGGTTTATGGTGAAACTTCATTTAAACAAACGCATATCGCGTTTTATCCGTCGGCTCACCGCTTCCTCGGTTTTCCACAGCATACAAATTTCACGCGAATGCGAGCGGCTTTCTGCGCTCCCTACTTGCCCGAAAGAGTTTGCCTTTTTACCGGAGAGCATTGGCATCGTTCACAAACAAAAAGGACTCGGCTTTGTTGTGCGAGAATTTCTTCCCCGCCCGGCTAAAGAGTCGCCGGGTGTCCTCGTGCCGTTTTTTGCCCTCTATTCACGGGACGAGCGCGCGCAAAGCGACGCTCCTCTTTTGAGCCAGCTTGCCAGTGCGGCCGGCATGGAACCGCTCAACTATTTTGTGCGGTATATTCTTCGGCCATTTATGAAGTGCTGGGCATTCGCCTTTCTTGAGGGGGGGATATTGTTTGAATCGCATGCGCAGAATACACTGCTCGAACTCGATGAGCACCTTATTCCAAGGAGAATTGTCCAGCGTGATTTTCAGAGCATTCCGGTCGATCCCGCCGTCCGAAAAGCAAAAGGACTTCATCTCCAGTTTCGCAAGCATGTCATTGGAAGAGAAGATTATCCTCGATTGATCGAGCACAGTCTTATTTTTGATCATTTCATTGGCGACTATCTTTTCGGGGCTTTTGCGGAATTTTTTCAGCGCGAGCACGGAGTGTCCAACGAAAAGTTTTTCTTGGAAGTAAAGAAAAGTTTTAGGGAATACATTCCACATGCCGTCGAGAGGGAGTTCTTTCCCAAAGGACATGTGACGTTTACCGATTCTTTCCATGACAATATTTGCCCCCTGCTCTACCTCCATGAGGCACCACTGTGTCGGATGAGTTATTGAGATCCTAATGCGGAAAAGGCGGAAGGCCAACCCAATCGGTTTTGTTTTTTCGGAGAGAACGGGTATATTTACACCATTATTGGACGGTGAGCTTATATTGATTTTTATGCAAACAAAAAATGTCGTGGTTGTGCTCGGCGTGCTGGTTATTGTGGGAATCGGGTTTTTACTTTTTAAGGAAAATGGCGTGGTGCCTCCGCAAACAGCGACGAGCGATGACCCCGCCATCAATCTTCCGGTCGGAAGCGCCATGCCTGTTTTGGGCGGAGAAACACCGGAAGTGGTTGTTGTGGAAGAAACACCTGATTATATTGACCCAGCCCTCAACCTTCCTGTTGGGGCCAACACTCCGGCCACGGGAAGCGCGTCTTCGGTGAAGGAATTCACCATGACCGCCTATTTTGATGAAAAAGGAAAGTGGTTCTCGCTCAAAGAGATGACCGTGAAAAAAGGCGACAACGTGCGTCTCACCATTACGAACACAAAGGGCATGCACAACTTCAACATTGATGAACTCGGTATCAAAAAGGAGCTTCCGCTCAATACGCCCGTCGTCGTCGAGTTTACCGCCGATAAAGCGGGCGAATTCGTGTATTACTGCGCAATGCCCGGCCATCGCGCGGGCGGGCAATGGGGGACGCTTCGTGTGACGGAGTAGTCGAACTCGCAAAGTAATCCCGCACGCCCCGAAAAAATTACCCCCGCAACGCGGAGGTGATTTGGCTATGTAGTTTTTTCTCACAAAGACGAAGTTTGACTTCGAATTCGCGCAAACGCCGCCAGATACTTCGAACCTCGGTAATCGTAGTCCAGTTGTTCATGACGACCGAGACGCTCCCGTTCACTTCACCGAAAGTGTTGTAGACCTGCATCATGACACCGAGCGTGATGGCAGACTTGAGGTTGAAAAGTCCGGGAACCATAATGATCAAGGGGACGACGACCATTGCATGGTTATAGAAGTTGACCCATGCGTCGAAGTATCCGTAATGAGATCGTAGAACTCTTTGTACCAAGCGTTGAATTGGACTGATAGTCCCACTTGATACCAGAGGGAGAAAAGGATTGCCAGACCCCCGATATAGGCGTACCATCGCCATTCTTTCGTGCGAAAGAACTCCGTGAAAATGACCGCGTTGGTTTTGCGCAGGAAGATTGAGAAGGCAAGTGCGAGCGTGAACGCGAGTATCAATTGCAACCCATAGGTTTCGAGAAGGCCATTGAGCGACCTGAGCACGGGTGACACATAGGACGATGGGGCATCCATGTGGGCTCCCTATTTTTTCTGGACATTGTTGTTTATGGTAGAATGTGTACATGCTACAAATTTCGAAATTGACGAAAAAGTTCGGCGAGAAGATGGCTGTTGATGGAGTTTCCTTTGCTATTAGGCCGAAGGAGATCTTCGCACTCATCGGTCCCAATAGTTCCGGGAAGACGACGATTGTAAAAACTATCGCGGGAATCTTGCGTCCGAACGAGGGCATTGTTTTGGTGGGTGGTAACGACGTGCTCACGAAGCCGATCGAGACGAAGGCAGCAATCGGCTACATCCCCGACGAGCCGACAGTGTGGAGCGGCATGACCGGCGAGGAGTTTCTGCATTTTTCCGGCGCGCTCTATGGCGTCCTGCCCGCCCTTCGTACGAAGAAGATCGAGGAATTGCTCCCCGTGTTCGCATTGAATGGCCTTGAAAAAGACTATTTCGACAGTTACTCCCGCGGCAACAAACAGAAATTCAGTATTTTAGCCGCCCTTTTGCATGAGCCGAAACTGCTCTTGATTGACGAGCCGGTCGTCGGACTGGACCCCGAAAGCGCCTCCATTGCCCGCGCGCAATTTGTTGCATTCGCAAAAAACGGCGGTGCGGTCCTTTTGGTGACCCACACGCTCTCTGTTGCCGAAGCGATTGCGACGAAGGTCGGTCTCCTTAAAGGGGGCATCCTTATTTCAACCGGAACACTTTCCGAATTGCGCACGCAAGCAAAGCGAGGTTCAGATGCAACGCTCGATGAAGTGTATATTGCGCTGACGTCAAAAGCGCAAGGTATTAGCATACAAGGTGGAACCTTGGGGATTGATTCTTAAGGTTCCACCTTGTATGCTGGAACACCTTGTATGTTGAGGCATTGTATTTTTTTAAGTTATGTACTCTATACTTTTTCACTACTTTATACGAAGCATCGGCCGATTTTTTGAAAAAAATCGCCTCGCAAAAGTCGTCACGGTCTTTGGATTTGCCGTGGCGCTTGCTTTTCTTGCAACCGTGGTCTACTACGGATTTCGGAGTGGTTTTCATCACGTTGCGAAGGACGCTTTTTTCGGCGACGCGCTCTTTCTGTATATCATCGAGCTTTTTCTTCTGGTCTCATTTGTGCTCGTCGTTGCGAGCGCGCTCATGAGCGGTATTTTTTTGCTTTTTCGCAGTGAAGGCGAGGGGGCACTGATGGCATCTCCGCGTCACTTGTGGAAGCCCGTCTTCGTGTTCCTTCGGATGTTCCTGTCGTCGCTTTGGCCGCTTTTGGCGATCATTCTCCCTGCACTCCTTGCCGTGTGGAATGTGTATGGACTCCCGCCGTTGGGGTTCGTGCTTACCGTGCTTTCGGTCACCATACTGATTGCACTCGGAGCGATCGGCGGAATGGCACTCCTCCTTTTTGCCGCGTGGGTTCTCTATTTCCTCGGAAATCGGAGCGCCCGATTCGTCACGCGTCGGAATCTCACCCTTCTCGTCGGCGCTGTTTTTCTCGGGAAACTGATCGTGCTCTGGGAGAGAATGACCACGGTTGATCTGGTGCGTTTCTTTCAGGCGCGTCATCTTGACGTCGCGACCCCCGACTTGTCGCCCATTATTGACCAGTTCCACATCCTTCCGACGCACTTTTCCGCTATGACGCTTTATCTTTCTCGGACCGGTGATACGGCAACAGCGACCTCGTACGTGCTCTACTCGATCGTATTCTTGGCGATTTCGTTACTTGTGCTCTATGCCTTGGGACGACGCCACCTCATTCTTTGGGAGCTTTTTCAGGAGCATATCCATAGCCGCCTCGGACTTACGCTGTCGGCATTCGGCACCCGACTTCTTTGCGATGCTCGCACTGGAGGGCAAGCGATAGTTGGCAAAGAAATAATCGCATTTATGCGTAATTCGCGCGGTCTGCTCTGGTTCGGATTCATCTTGCTCATCTGGTTTATGCAAACAGGCGCAAGTAAGATCCTTTCACGCGGACTGGGCGCCGAACGTGTTACTGCGGACGCACTTCCGTCATTTGTCGGAATGTTTCAGTTTGCCGTTATTGTTTATTTTGTCAGCATGTTCGTTTTGCGTTTTACATTTCCCTCCTTTTCCTCTGAGCGAAAGACCGCATGGCTTATCGGGGCGGCACCTGTTGACCTCGGCATTGTCTTTGTGTCAAAACTGCGTTTTTTTGTCGGACTCTTCTCGTTTCTAGCGATACTTTTTGCGTTATTTAACATAACCGCGATGGACCTTTCCGCCTCTTTTGGCGCGTTGCTGGTGTTGTTTCTCACGATTGCGACCTTGTTTCTCACGTCTTACGGCCTCTCGCTCGGTGCGATCTTTCCGAATTTCGAGAGCGATGACCCAGAGGTCCTCTCGACAACCATGCCCGGACTCGGTTTCATTTTCGGCGCTTTGTGCTATGGCGCGCTCGGAGCATACACGCTTGGCATTACACTGCGCAGTGACAATTTTTTGCCGCTTTTCCTCTTTGCGGTCTGTTCCGTTCTTGGCGCCATGCTTCTAGCGCGTCTTGCACACCGCTCTCTCGGGCATATGGAATTTTAATTCACCCGTTTCGTTTATCTTGCAAAGTCTATGAATATGAAAGATCTGTTGAGGGTGTCGTCAGCGCCGGTCATCTTTGCGTCCCTCTGTTGCCTCTCGCCGGTGATTCTTGTCCTGCTCGGACTCTCGAGTGTTTCGTTCGCGACCTCGCTTGCGGATACGCTCTACGGGGATTATAAATGGACGTTTCGCGTATTGGGCCTCGTGGCGCTTGTCATCGCGCTTATCTATTATCTTCGCCGACAAAAAGGTATTTGTACGCTCGACGATGCGGTGCGCCGTCGCAATGAAGTGGTCAATATTGTGGCCGTGAGCGTCATTGCGGGAATTATCGGCTACATCGTTTTTCTCTATATTGTCGTACACTATATCGGAGTGTTTCTCAGGATATGGGAGTAACAACGGGGCGATATGATGACGAACAAGCGATTTGAAGAGTTGGTCGCGGAGGGCATCGATGCTATTCCCGAGAGGTTTTTGGTGAAATTGAAAAACGTCGCCGTGGTGATTGCGGATGAGCCAACGGAAGCGCAACTCCGCGAGAATAACATTCCTGAAGAAGAGACCCTACTCGGTCTTTATGAGGGCATACCGCTTATCGAGCGCGGCGAGGGCTACGGTGGCATGGTGCTTCCCGACAAGATCACCATCTTCAAACTCCCCGTACTTGAAGAAGCCGGAAATGATGAAAACGCAATACGCCGCGTGGTGAAAGAGACGGTGTGGCACGAGATCGCGCATTATTTCGGCTATCAGGATGAGGAGATCGAAGAGCGCGAAGCGAAGGGAACAAACTTCTCCGCTACTTAAAAAAAGGAACCCCGCAGTAAGTCCGCCAAGAAGCGTTCTACTGTGGGGCATGCTGTGGGCTCAGGACAACTTCTGCATCTGATGCTTGAGACCTTGAACAAGGGCGAATACGATTGTGCCGATGGCTGCGAACACAAACAAGATGTCCGCCACCCAAATCAGGATGTCGCCGATACTCGCGTGCATCTCTTGTCCCAGCACGGGGATATCCGAGCGAATGAACTGTATTGTTAGTGCCGAAGGGAATGCCTCCCATATATTGATCGGCGTAACGAGGTAAAAGCGATTTGCAAGCGGCGCGAGGCGTGACCGCTCGGTCATGACCGCATACCCATGCACTTGATCGGTGATGAGCCTACGGTCTGGTGTTATATCGAGTGCCACCCGGTAATAATTCGGGTAGATCACATAAAAGCCTTCCGCTTTTGTTGGCACCGGCATCCTTCCGTCGTTGGCGTGAATGACGAGCATATTGAGTCCGCCCCCGACAACCAAGACAAAGAGGCTGATGACCCACATGCTTCGGAGCAGGAAGGGAAATCGTCTCAAAAACTCAACAATATTTTGCAGGAACATTATACCCCCCCCATTACCTTTGTTGATGGTATAATATAATTAAGATTATGTCAATTAACTCGACATGGTAGGATTAGCCCATGGAACCCCTCGCATCGCGCCTACGCCCAGAAACACTTAATGATTTTATCGGCCAGGAGCACCTTGTGGGGGACGGGAAGCCGCTTCGCGTTGCTACGGAAGAAGGACATCTTTTCTCTTTTATTCTCTGGGGGCCGCCGGGGGTGGGGAAGACGACCCTTGCCCGAATTTACGCGAAAGGCCTCAAAGCAATATTCTATGAACTTTCCGCGGTTTCTGCGGGGAAGGGCGACATCAAGGCAATCGTTGATGAGGACACTGACGGACACCCCCTTCAACAAGTTCAGGGCAGGCCCAAAGTCCTTTTTCTTGATGAGATCCATCGTTTTAACAAGGCTCAACAAGACTACCTTCTGCCATTCGTCGAAAGCGGAAAGCTGACGCTCATCGGTGCGACGACGGAGAACCCGAGCTTCGAAGTAATTCCCGCCCTCCTTTCGCGCTGTCGCGTTTTTGTACTCAACGAACATTCGGCGGACGATATGCGTGCCATTCTTCGGCGTGCAAAAAAAATGTCAAGGTTCGACCTTGACATTGAGGCGCGTGATTGGCTCATCGCAATGTCGGGAGGTGATGCGCGCACGGCGCTCTCGGTCCTCGATCAAACACTAAAACTCTACAAGACACCGACCATTGAGCGCTTGAAACAGGCGGTACAGTCAAAGCACCTCCGTTACGATAAGCACGGTGAAGAACATCACAATACGATAAGCGCGTTCATCAAAAGCTTGCGTGCGGGACAATCCGATGCGGCGATCTATTATCTGGCGCGGATGGTTGAGGCGGGGGAGGCCCCGCTTTTCATCGCACGGCGGATGGTCATATTTGCGAGCGAAGATGTTGGCTTGGCACAGCCGACGGCGCTCGTGGTCGCGAACGCGGTCTTTCGCGCATGCGAAACGATCGGCTATCCCGAATGTGCGATCAATTTGGTTCACGGTGTTGCCTATCTTGCGGGGTGCAAGAAAGACAGAAGCGCATATGACGCGCTTCTTGCCGCAAAAGAAGATGTGGCAACGTACGGCAACTTGCCGATACCACTTCACACAAGAAATGCGCCGACAAAATTAATGAAGGAGTTGGGCTACGGCGAAGGGTATGAGAAATATGACAAAGAGAGTTATCTGCCGGAGGAACTTAAAGGAAAGAAATATTTAAAAAGAAAAAAACTGGAGGAATAAAAACACCTCGCATGGCGTTGTGCCGTGCGAGGTGTGAGGTGCTCGTTATCCGTGCGTGAGAGTCCCTGTGCGCTTCGTTGAGTTGTAGGAGAAGATTCGACAGGCGATCGGAAATGATATTCTCCCAACGCCGGCGCGCCCCTTGAGATCCCACGATTCCCCAAAGTCTCGACCATACACCCACTCGATACCATCGATGACGATTGGGACGATGAGCTCCTTTCCTTCGCGCAAAATGGTGAACTGAACCACACGACGACTACCGTCGTCATTTGTGTCGCCAGCACAGATAACGCTCGGGCGCGCGCTCGACGAGTTTGAGAAAGAATTTCCGGGTATTCGAGATCGATTCATGGTAAAGGATACCCACCGGAGGTTCTATCTGCGATTTCTCAAATACGACACGAAGGGAAAGGGCAGGTTTCTCGCTCGGGCACATTTCGATCGTGGTGGCGCAACGCTCGCCATTGCGGAAAGTGCGCCAGGCCTGCGCATCGGTCGAAATAATTCTGAGACGGGTATTCTCCACCTCGAAGAGGTCAGTCACGAAGAGCATTCGGCAATCTTTTTCCCATCGTACCATTTTCCTCGGCTTACGGGGCCGGAGTTTGAACCTGCATGGCATGATGTGACGCAGAGTTCAGATGACCAATACAGCGAAGATACGGCTCGGTGGGCAATTGTGTTCTTTGCTGATGTCTACGGTCTTCCGCTTCCAAGCGAGAGAGCGACACACCAGTCTTGGCCGGGCATACCACCCAGTGCCTAATTTTAATTTAAAAATCCGCCTGTGGCGGATTTTATTGCGAGCACAAAAAAGAAAAAAACGTCCAGCTGGGGAGGACGTTTTCAGTGAAGCGTTTTTCGCTTGAGCTCCTCAAAAACTTTTTTGTCAAAATGGGCAATGATGAGCGCTTTTTTCTCGATCAGCGTTGCTTTCTCCCACCTTCTCGGTGTTTTGAGTTCGGAAAGAAAGCGGTGAACTTCTTGTGGAGTCTCAAAGAGAAGAGGCGTCGGGCGATCTTTCCCGCAACAGCGTTTTCGTTCGTGAGCTCCAAGCACATGCGTTGCGTTCTCAATCGTGTACCCACCCTCTGCGTAGAAACATCCGCAGTCCGGACAATGATACCCCACGCGCCCGCCGCCTTCTCTTGAGAGACGGTATGTGTGGGTGACAATACGGAATCCACGAAGTTGAGACTTATCCACGGAGATTCTCCTTATGGGACCCGTCTTTTATTGTTCTACCACGATTGTTTTCGTCGTCAATCGAAGTATGCTAACATTTGGTTATCGTATGCAAAAGGAAGACTGGTTGAAAGTTGCACGGTGGACGGGCTACGTATTTGCGCCGCTCACCTTGCTTGTTCTGGGTCTTTTTTTGCTTGCTCTGTACTGAGCTACCAATGAATTGTTACCGTAATCCACACACCCATGGAAGAACTACAAACTTCGCAACACCATCATCCTCACGGCGAGAAGGAGATGCGCGCTTATATGCCGGTCTACCTCAAGGCGTGGGGACTCACTTTTGTTATTGCGGGGTTTGAACTTGTCGGCTCTGTTCTCTCCGGGAGTTTTGCTCTTCTTGCGGATATTACGCATGTGTTTACTGATACGGTGGTGGGGTTGGGTCCTGTCTCTGTTGAGTTTTTTCGACATCGGTTTTCTATATCGGCACATCGCATCGAGCAGGCCGGCGGCCTTCTTGTTTCGGCAATTTTGATTTTTGTCGGCGTACACATTATTGGTGAGGCAACCGAACACATAAAAGGTGGAGAGCAACATGATGTAGAGGGCGGACTGATGTTTCTTTTTGCCGCACTTGCCGCACTCACGAATTTTGCACAACACCGCCTTCTTTCCCGTGTTTCTTCAATCCATCGCCATGCGGCGCACACGGGATTCCATTTTCATATTCTTACCGACCTAGTGAAAAACATCCTTCTCCCCCTGCTTGCGGTCGTTATTTTGTTTGGAGGCCCGGAGGAGTTTGATGTGTGGGCGGGATACGTGATCGGCTGGCTGATCATTGTTCGCGCAGCGCTACTCATGCTTGAAAGTGTACTGGGAAAGCGCATCGCGCAAACCATCCTCGATCGCATCCTTCACTGGATCGTGCGGTGAGTCGGGAGCCTCCGCTGCCACTCGCTTAGGTATTGTCATAAAATACCATAGTCATCTCGCTTCCATATTTACCCCATCTTCAACTTTTCCTCAATCTCGGAATCTTCGCCGTACTTAGAGTACGCCAAAGCTTCCGCTCAATCGGAAAAGTTGAATCTGCGGCAAATCTGAAACCAAATCTGACCATGTTATGACAATGCCTTAATTCTATGCTAGTATCCAATTAACTTAATCTTGTCATGGACACACCAAAGGTAGCCTTTAAGAATCTTGCCACAAAGGCTGCCTTTGGTGGACAAAATCAAGTTAATGGGGTACTAGCCTCTATTGGGAAACTTTTCACCGCGACCCTCATTGTGGGAGTTTCTTTCGTAGCGTTTGCGCACGGCGGCGGACAAACCGTACAAAAGGAAAGTGGCGAGTACCTTATTAGGCTTGACGCTGTGTCGGCGCGGATGATGTCCGGCATTGCCGAGCGGATCAATTTTGAAATCGAGCGCTCCGATCAAAAAGAGACAGTGCCATTTACTCATGTTTGGGTACGTATTCTTGCTCCCGACGGGGACTTTCTTTTTGCAGGAAACGTTTCGGCCGCGCCACATGGCTTTGTGACAGGAGTGTCGTATCTCTTTCCCTTGCCGGGCGCATATGAGATTACTGTTCGATTTCTTGACGGCGAACGCGCAGTTGCAGAAGCGGAACTCCACCTTGTCGTTGCCGAAGGAGAGACAAAGGAGGTCTTTAGCGGCGAATTGTTGCGGGGCGCACTCTTTTTTGTTGCCGGTCTTTTGATGGGCGGAGTATTTGCTCTGGTTTGGCGTGTGAGTAAGCAGGCGGACAAAATATAGGATTTAGGTTTTTTTGGGAAATATTTTATTGGGAGCGCCTAGAATACCCCCGCACTGCGGGATGGACAAGTTTATATAGGACATCTTAAAATAAGCTTATTTCTCAACACGAAACAACATTTTTCTGTTGAGAGTATTTTTATAAAAGACAAAAAAATTTTGTATCGGACACGCAATCATTACGAATGTCCTTTACTGCAACGAAGTTTGATATTTAAGGTCGCATTATTGCCGACAATGAGAGAAAAAGGGCGAGCAGTGTCCTTTATCGCGGCGAGATTAATGAAGAACAATCTCACCCAAGGCGAAGGTGAAAACTTCTTATTTCCACAAAATCTTTCACCCGCACCGCGATTTGTTATTTGTTTGAATTATGGCCATTTTATTTTGGAGCGCACTATTTCGCGACATAATTTTGCTGATACATACAAACAAGAGGGAGCGGGTGGCGCTCATGTTGCTTCCCATAAAAGAGAGCCGCAGTATTATTTGCGAATGCTCCGTCCTTTAGGGAAAGGACTGACGGACAACCGGTTTTATTTTTTGAGATAACAAGACAAGATACCAAGAAGTTGTTCGGGCGATCTGTCGAAGCATTGAGGTGCATCGAGAATGCAATGCAAGGCCATCTTTGCCGGAGTTGTGCGCAAACCATTCATGGCAAAACACGAATGGAAGCAATGTCGCGGTAAGGCACCTCCGCTTCTTCGCCGTTATGCCCGGCGTCCTTTCTTCGTATGTGGAGCATTAGCAACTCTTTGGCATACGGCCGAAATGCGGCTCCGTATTTTTCTTCGAGCGTTTTTTCATTTGATCCGAGAAATTGAGAGAGGAATAAGGATTCTCCTCCGAAGGGGAGTTGGTAATGCAGTTCCATGTTATCGCCATGCCTGAGGTCGGCAAGTTCTTTCGGAAGTCCAGGAAGCCCGCCGAAGTAGTTCCTTCCGTCGCGCAATAACATTTTTTCTTGAACGAAGCCGACATTGAATTCAAAAAGCGAGAGCGTCTTTCCTTCGCAATCGATCAGTGAATCTTTCCCATCCACGATCACCGCGCCGATGCGTTTTTCCTGTAAAGAAAAATTTCCTTTCTTGTCCCATGCGGGGACATAATATCGTTCTTCTTCAACGAAGCGAAATGGATTGACAAGCGCTTCGACTGCTCCCCCGTCCTTTTTTGTTTCAAGGGCATCGATAAGCATGTTGTTCCACTCTTCCTGATATCGCCACGGGTTGCCGTACGAGTTGGAATTTCTTTCAGCCGCGATGTGGAGCGCGATAAATGTTTCAAATTTCTCAAGTAAAAGCACGGTGCCGCTTTTCGTCGCCGTACGAGTGAAGACATCGTCACATTCTTGCGCGAATGCCACGAGCCACTCTTTACTTCCTGCGGTGCTTCCCGATTTCAACGCCGCGCTTGTGCGCCCGATGAAGCGAAGCAGTGCTTCGCGGTCTTTCGGTGGCAATTCTTCAAGTTCGGTAAGAGACGGGAGATACTGCGCCGTTACTTCTTTCTCGCGAAAGAGTGTTCGAACAGGGCCCTTGGAGAATTTTTCTATTTTTTCTTCTACATCGCGCACAGTCGCTTCAATACGCGATGGTTTTTCCTGGTCGGACGCGGTTTCTTCTGCGAGTGATCGCTCGTGAGGCACGGGTTGAGTCATGGCTTGATGTTGTTCATGCTACGGTAAAAAAAATATTCTTACAAGCTCGCAAGTCGCCAGCAAGCGTTTGCGTGTCCGCCTTGCGCGGTATCCGCTCGCTGGTCCCTCTTGGGATGATTTTCTCTTTCGCAACAGTTTTTTTTGCGAAGACAAGGCGTACGCAAAAAATTTCTTAAATGTGGCTCAACAGAGAGGCCAACTTTTCCCCAGTTTCGCCTGATTTTTCATTGAGAAATAAGGGTTTTTCAGAGATACTTATATAGAGATGCTAACAAGACGAAACCAGCGCGCTTTAAATGCCTATTTTTTATTGGAGTGTGATACCCCACAGTTTTGTTGCACGGGCAAACACTGGCAAAAATCGGCGAAGGTGAGCGCAATTTTCCAAAAAATAGCCCTGAAGTTGCCCTTTACCGCCTCGCAACAAAAGGCGCGGCGGGATGGGCGATCGCCCTTATTTTGTTCGCGGGTCTTTTTGGTTACGAAAAAATTCGTCTCCGCGCTCCTCCTCGCGGCAATGCTTCTTCCCTTCTGGCCGGCATCGGTTGCGTTTGCCGCCGGTACGCCGTCTGTCGTGAGTTACCAAGGCCGCCTTGCTGACGCGAGCGGCAACCTCTTGGGAGGCACTGGCACGACATTTTATTTTAAATTTTCGATCTGGGATAATGCGACCGTTGGCGCAGGATCACGCCTTTGGCCAATAGCGGCGCCGGGAACGACGACCGCTGTGGTACGAGAAGGCGTGTTCAATGTAAACATCGGGGACACCGGGAGCGGATATCCCGACGTGCTTGATTACGACTTCTCCACCAATGCTAACATCTATTTGCAGGTAGAAGTTTCATCGGACAATGTTTCATCACAAACGCTCACGCCTCGCTTGCGCATCGCTTCGAATGCGTTCGCTCAGCTTGCGGGGGCGGTGTCGGGATCGACAACTCCTTCTTCGTTCGGCACAACATCGCCGCTCGCGCGATCGGTGGTGACGATCGAAGCGACCTCGTCACAGTCTATTCCGCTTTCGCTCCGCGCGCGCGCGACGCAGGCGGCAAATCTTTTTCAAATTCAAGACGCGCTTGGCTCAGCGTTGTTTCTTGTCAACGGGAGCGGGGGCATCCAGGTTTCCACGTTGAACGCCGCCAACTGCGACCTCAAAGCCGACACGTCGGGAAATTTTCTCTGCGGTACAGATGACGGAGGCACTGGCAGTGAAGTCAATTGGACGTTTTTTAACAATTCCGGCGTGCGCATCTCAACGACGACTAACCAAGTGTTGATCGGGGCCACGGCGACCACATCGCTCTCGAAGCTCGAAGTCTCCGGTGACGTTCGGGCGGATTTCTTTACTTCCACAACAACGTCGGTCAACGTATTTCCGCAATTGGCCTTTACGAACGCCACTGGCACATCGTTGACGCTAACAGGAAGTTCGACCATTCAGTTTCTGCGCGCAACGGATGGCGCCATCACGACACTGAACGTTACACAAGGTATCATCACCACGGGAACAATAGGGCAATTGTCTTTCACGAATGCAACCGGCACATCGCTAGTGACAACGGGAAGTTCCACTATACAAGAACTCAACTCGACGAACGCGACCATTGGTAGTCTTACGCTTACTGATCCGTTCACCGTCTCGCAACTTTCTTTCACGAACGCCACCGGCACATCGCTAGTGACAACGGGAAGCTCGACCATCCAGACGCTTCGTTCGACTGACGGTTCAATTTCCTCGCTGACGTCCAATACGGGGTCTATAGGACAAATGTCCTTTACGAACGCAACCGGCACATCGCTCTACGCTTCGGCTTCCTCGACCTTCCAAACACTCAACATTGGCGTTCTTACGAATACCGTTTCCTCCTCCCTTGCTTCCACCACCTTGACCGGACTCACCTTGCTCACCGGAAACACGACCACTACCGCAGGCTTCCATTTGGGTGGAGGTGCGACGACGACGGCGGCGAACGGCGTCTCACTCTCGAACGGTTGTTTCGCCCTCTCTGGTTCCTGCCTCTCCGCCGCCACCTTTGGCGCGTCCACCTTCCAGTATCCCTTCGTCTCCGCCCTCTACGGTCTCTCGACTTCGACCACGATCGGCTTCCTCT
>Ga0155394_162_pt1 | contig 18392 bp, 18 predicted proteins | sample RifCSPhighO2_02_FD_106362 | JGI IMG/M metagenome (GOLD analysis project Ga0155394, IMG submission 106362) | Candidatus Lloydbacteria bacterium RIFCSPHIGHO2_02_FULL_50_13 | reverse complement strand
TTCTCCGTTGTGAATTGGAAATTCATATTTTCAATTCATCGGAAAGCCGTACTGAAGCTGTAAGCTTCGATTCCTGCTGGGCGGACACGAGAAACAGCCGAAAGGCTGTTTTTGAGTGAGTTGCCCAAGAAAGGGAAGCTTCACTTTCGCGCAGGAATCGAAGCCGTTCTCCGTTATTTGTGAGGAATTCTTATTCCGAGCAAATCGGAAACGGGTACTGCGGCAGTAGGCCGAGGTTCCCGCTGGGCGGATCAGAAAAAACACCAAGCAATTGCTCGGTGTTTTTAGTAGACCCCAACTGTAGTTTGAACGCTGAGAGAAAACTAGGGAACAAGAAATTTCACCGCATCGGGGAGCCATTGCTTGATCAAGTCTGGTCGCTCAAGTTCATGGTCGCCATTTTTCACAATAAGTTGGTTGGGAAAAATTATTGGGAGTGACTCAAGTGGTACGGTATCATCACCACTTCCGTGGACCAAGAGTGCGCGATGTAAAAGTAGTTCAACTTTTTCAACGTAGTTTTTCTCCTTGTTCTCTAGGAAATATTCTGCACCGACAAAATTCGCTTTGGACATCTTGTCTGCTCTCGCGCAATCTTCCCCAAAAGCATCTTCGTCGAGAAACTTTGCGTAATTTCCCCAAGTGACTCGAAATGACGGATCTTTTTTCTTTATATGATTTTTCACGAACCAGTAACGGAGTAACTGCTTCTGATTAAGGGCGGGGGCAATGAACACAACTCGCTCAAATTCTTCTTGAGTTTCTGCATCAAGAGAAGCGAGCACACAAGCCGCAAGACTATGTGTCACCACAGCGTAGGGCAGAAAGTCTCTTTCTTTTAAGTATGAAAGAGTTAACCTAACATCTTCAGCGTACGTAGATGTGGTGTTTTGTTGAAAATTACCATCAGATAGTCCGCAACCAGTGAAATCGAGGCGAAATGATGCCACTCCCGCCCGCTCCAATGCATCAGCGAGATGCTTAAATTTCGGCTCTGACGAAGCCGCTCGTTCAAAGCCATGCAGCATGAGCACTACTTGATGAGACATCCCGCTTTGAGACAAAACACCCCGCAGTGTGTCCCCCCTACATCCAATAAGCTCAATAAGTTCTGTTTTCATAATCCAATCCTCTCACAAGTCACCGTATCTTAAAAGTACAGATTCTTTGAAGAAGATTACAGACTCCTCAGATTAATGTAAAATAATACTTTTCTTCAAATAAGCGGTTCGAACGTCGTCCAATAGGGCGGATATTAAAAACACCCCGCGCGCCGCGGGGCGTTGTTTGGTTCAAAAGGTCCGGTCGAGTTCTTGGTATTTGCTTTGCAAACCGTGTTTTTCGGCGACAAAGGCGTTCGTTACATGGCCCCCATAGGTCTGGAGTCCGGCACGGAGATCCTTGTTCGCCTTGAGCGCACACCACACGCCGCCCGAACCGTATTCGAGGACCGAGGTGCCGAGGAGCGCGACGAACGGAAAGGTCTCTTTCGTGAGCGCAAGGGTCGCCTCGCGCGGAACCGTCGAGCCCGGAATGTTGGGGACACACGAGAAGACCAGCCCTCTTTTCCCTCTCGTGTACGTCTCGCCCGGCTTGGTCACCTTGGACCACGCGGTCGAGCCACCCTGATCGATCGACACATCGGCGATGTAGGCGCCTTGCCTCATGCACCGGAAATGCTTCTGGGTGAGCACCTTGGGCGCCGCGGCGCCGCCGGGGAGCATCACGCCGGAGATCACGACGTCGGCGTTCGTGAGTTTTGTCCTGCCCCAAGTATTCAAAGCAGAAAACGGGAGGAACGACGCCGAGAGCTTCGTGCGGTAGAGGTCTTCCAACTGTGCACGGCGTTCTTCCGCTGTCTCGAACACCGCAACGGAGGAGACATCGCTAAGAAGTGCCTCAACGAGCGCCGCCTCTCCCACATTGCCGCCGCCCAAGATAATGACCTCGAGTTCGCGTCGACGTTCTTTCGGATACCGCGCAAGTGCTCCGCGCATCGCCTGCGTACCCGCGATCTTCGACATCGGGACGAGGAGCGGGAACGTTGTCCGTCCGTCCACCATGCGCGTAACATTTTCGTACGTGATAGCGGTCACCTCGTGTTCGAGGAGAAGGACGGTCAACCGAGGGTCGACGCCCGCGAGATGAAGATAGGTGAAGAGCACCTTGTGCCGCAGAAACGGAATGAGCCGATATTCCTCGGGAATCAATTCCTTCACTTTGACGATGGCGGTCGCCTCGCGATAGATGCTCTCGACGCGAGAAGCGACCGTCGCACCGGAAGCGAGATAGTCACCGTCGGAAAATCCCGACAGTTTACCCGCATCCGTCTCGACAATAACTTCCACACCGAGCGCGCAAAGTTCGTGCACGCCGTCCGGTGTGATCCCCACCCTACCTTCCTGCGGTTTTACTTCTTTGGGCACGCCGATAACGCACCGACTCATGACGCCTCCCTTTTGATGATCAAGTGACATCTGTTGCTACTCTATTCTTTTGCTACTGCTTGTCAAAAGAATTCGGAGACAAGGGCGTACCTTAGGAGTCAACTCCTCAAAGTCCGACCCTGTCTCCAATGAGGTTGAGTCCGAGGTCCCGATACACTACAATAAGCACCATGCGCACCGAAAATATCGCCGTTGTCATCTACGGCCTCCCCGGGTCCGGCAAAGGAACCCAAGCTAGTCTCGCGGCCCATGCATACGGACTCGTCAATTTCGACACCGGACACCATCTGGAAAGCCTTTGGTACGACCCCAAACGCCAGAAGGATCCGCTCATTAAACGCGAACGGAAACTATTCGAAGAAGGAAAGTTAAATACGCCGAGTTTTGTGCTCGCTGAAGTATCCAAGGCCGTTCGCGCGATCGCAAAAAAAGGCCTTGGGGTCGTTTTTTCCGGCTCACCGAGGACGATGTACGAGGCGGAGCGCCTGATACCGCTTCTTGTCTCGCTCTACAAGAAGAAAGGGGTGTTCTTTTTCTTCCTCGACGTCACCCAGAAAGATGCGATTGAGCGGAACTCGAAGCGCAGGTTGTGTGCTATCTGTAAGGCGCCGCTGCTTGCGAAGTACTACCCGTCAACAAAACCGAAGTTCTGTCCCGTCTGCGCAGGGCCGCTCTATAAACGCACGCTCGATGACAAAACGATCATCCCGAAGCGGGTGAAAGAATATAACGAGCGGACCGCGCCCATCCTCAAGTACCTCAAAAAACTCGGCTACAGAATCAATAAAGTAGACGGGCGGCCCGAACCCTTCAAGGTGTTTCAACTCCTCAAAAAACCCGTGAACAACGGATTGCGGTAGCACAATACAAGGGCGAACCTTGTATTGTATGGGTACTGAGTTATCCACAGGTTGTTCTTCACACCTGTGGATAACCGCTATATACTTCTTCCAGACGCGATGCAGTGGGTCCACCCTTTTTCAAGGACTACTGCGCTCGCAGTAGTTCTTTACACAACAAAAAACGTTTTCCTCCAATCAAGGGCCGGATCTCCAACCGGCCCTTATTTTTTTGTCTTTTTTAAAAAAAGAATGTCTACAGTTTCAACAAAAATTGTTCTAGCGCAATACCGAGGTCCGCGTCTTCTTCGTGGGCCACATGGTACATCGATTTCAATGCTGAAAGCTTCTGTTCAAGTTCCGAACGGAGGAAGCGTTTTGCGTTCGGCGCATACTTCCAATAGGTGTACTCTTTCACGCCCGCGCTAATCGCTTCGTCCTTCGTTTGCGTCTTGCACAAAAAAAGCACTTTGACGACCCAAAAAATCGTGCCGTGGACCTCTTCCATTGATGCGCCGGAGCGCTCAAGCTTGGTGAACTCTGCCCACGCGAGGCGTTTATCCTTCACCGCAAGGGCATCGGCGACGAGAAAGTTATTCAGTCTTTCCGAAACCTCCTTCAACGAAAACTCTTCGATGTCGCCCCACTCTAAAAAACGTGTGCGGAGTTCTTTTTTGGGCGCTGTTTCGCGAATGAGCACGAGGTTGCTCGATCGGGGAAGTGTGTCGGAAGACAAATAAAATTCCTCTCCCCCTTCGTTACCAAGAATGCCGTCGATCACGACAACGTTCCTCCCGCCGAAGAGCGACACGCCGCCAAGCGCCTCCTCGATGAGCGCGGAATCGAAAGATATGTCATCAAACACGGTGACGGTTGCATTCGGACTCGCCGTCTTTTCTGCGTTGAGCACGCGTCCCAGTGCCTCGCGCGCACGCTTTCCGTCGCTGCCGAGAAAGACGAAGATACTCTTATCGCGCTGTTTCACAGGACTATTCTAGCATTGATTCGCGGACTCGACAGTACAAGGTCCGGAAATATAAGGTCGGACATTAAGAATCAATCCACCCGCCTGCGTCTGACTTCGGACGGGCAGGCAAGGTTCGACCTTGTATTTTCTTTCAGCAAAAAAGGGCGGCCAAAGAGGCCGCCCCGAACACTTCCTTCCGGTCAGCGACAATATCGGTCGCTGACGATCTCGCTTCCGACAACTGCACCGGTAATGGCACCGACTACCGCTCCGAGGTCGCCGCCGAACTCGTTGCCGATCGCCGCGCCGGCGATGACGCCGAGCACCGTGCCGACACCGTATGCATCGCACCGCACCACGTAATGACGGCCGTGGCCGTAGTGGGTGTATGCGGGCCAATACTCGTAGCGGGGACGGTACATCGGGCGGTCGATCACGACAACGCGCGGCGCACGATACTGCCGTTCGTAGTAGTACGGGCGCTCGACGATGACGCGCGGAGCAACGTAGCGCGGCCTTTCGTAGTAGTACGGCCGCTCAACGTACACGCGCGGCGCGACATAACGCGGCCTTTCGACCACCACCACATCGCGACGGGCGTGACGTTGGACGTACGCCGGACGCTCGATGACGCGCGGCTGATGATTCTGGTAACCGCCGTGGTGACGTCCGTGGTGTGCGTAAGCGGTGGGCGCCGCGAACGCGAACGTGGCAACGGCCAACATTCCGATGATGCTCTTCATGTGCTACTCCTTTACAAAGAAGAAAGTTTTGACCCGAAGGGAGTATAACCCACCCCCAAACCTACGGAACATTGTACACCAAGACGGCGTTCTCGTCAATAGTTTTGGGAATCGAGTCGAAAATAGCCCTCAACAAAGCCGCCAAATCACAGACTCGACAGTGCAAGGCCAAAAAATACAAGGTCGGACCTTAAGGATCAGTCTCCAAGGTCCGACCTTGGATTTTTTGACAAACCCCCACCTTCGTCGCTCACTTGAGGCTCCCCCAGCGTTTGCCGGAAGCCATGTTAACGACAAGGGGAACGCTCTCGCCTTTCGTGCCCTTTGCCACAGAGGTCATCGTCTCACGAACGACTTCGGAAAATTTCCCCAACATCTCACGGTCGTCGTCCACCTCGAAAATGAGTTCGTCGTGAACTTGGAGCAAGAGGTCGACATTCTTGTCGAGTTTTTCTTTGTGCAACGCCTCCTCAACCCTCACCATCGCGATCTTCACAAAGTCGGCGGCCGTACCTTGGATCGGTGCGTTCTGCGCCATGCGCTCCGCCATCGCCTTCATGAACGGAATACGCGAACGCAAATTGGGAAAATGCCGGCGGCGGCCAAAGATAGTCTCGGTGTACCCCTTCTTCTTCGCGTCGCTTTTTGTCTTCTCGAAATAGTCCGCGATCTTCGGGAACGCGAGAAAATACTGATCATAGAACTGTTGTGCCTCTTCGCGGGAGGAGCCGAGGTTGGCCCGAAGCGCGGAGACGCCCATGCCGTAGATGATACCGAAGTTGATAACCTTCGCGCGGCGACGCATTTCTTTGGTCACCGCGTCCGGAGCAACACGAAAGACGCGTGCGGCGACCGACGTATGGATATCCTCCCCCGAACGGAATATCTCCCTCAAGCCGGGATCTTCGGAGAGCATGGCAAGCACCCTCATCTCGATCTGGGAGTAGTCAAAGGAAACGAGCACCCGCCCCTTGGGAGAAATGAACGCCTCGCGGATCGGCGCGCCAAGACCTTCGCGGACGGGAATATTCTGCACGTTGGGATCCGACGACGAGAAGCGTCCGGTCGTTGTTCCGTCCTGCTTGAGCGTCGTATGCAAACGCCCTTCCGCATCCACCATCGTCGGGATGGTGTCAATGTACGTCGAAAGCAGTTTCTGTGTCTCGCGGTAATTCAATATCTCGGCGATGATCGGGTGGAGGTCCTTCAACTTCTCAAGCTCCGACTCTCTCGTCGACCGCGCACCACCCTCCGTCTTCTTCAGTCCCTTTGCGGCGAGTAGCAACTTATCAAAAAGAACAACCGAGAGCTGTTTCGGAGAGTTGATATTGAACACTTCATCCGCGTATTCGTAGATTGCGCTCTCCGCCTTGGCGAGTTTCTTGTGATAATCAAGTGAAAGCTTTTTTAGATACGCAACATCGATGAGGACGCCCTTCTCTTGTGCGCGTCGGACGACGGGTAAAAGCGGGAGCTCAACGGCGTCGTAGAGCCGCTCCAACCCCTCCTCCTTGATCTCCGCAAGTATCTTTCGCTTCGCGACAAGCATGTCGCGCTCTCCCGTATGCTCGAAGATCTCCTCGGGTCCCGGCGTCGTCTTGTCCGAGTCGAGAAGCCACAGCCCGATCGCCGTTTCGCGCAAGAGCACTGGGTCGACATCCTTCTCTCCGCCGTCAAAGAGGGATGCGGGCGGCGTGTCGTTCTTGTTTGAGTGCTTTTTGTCGCCCTCATTCTCTTCTTTTTTGGACAGCAGCCCGCGCGCACGGACGGAGAGCGACCTGAATTCAAGCTGATTGAAAAGAGAGACGACTGCGTCCGGCGTGTAACTTTCTCCCCACGTCTTCTCCGGAAGCGCAAAGGAGATCGGTGCGTCCCTCCGGATCGTTGCCAACATCTTGGAGAACATCGCCTCCTCTTTGTTCTCCGACAGTAGGTCAACGACGCGAGGCTTGATACCCGAGCGGAGAAGCTCGTCTTTGCCTTTTTCCTTCTTTAACAACGTATATAACTTTTCGAGCGTTCCGAATTTTTGAATAAGCTCGCCCCCTGTTTTCTCGCCGATGCCCGGAACTCCGATGATATTGTCCGACGGGTCGCCGCGCAACCCTTTGTAATCGGGAAGGAGCTCGGGACCGAATCCGAACCGCTCGTTTACGGTCTTCTCGTCGTAGACCACGGTGTCGTTGATGCCTTTGCGTAAAGTGAAGACGCGCACACGCATACCCTTCACAAGTTGGAGCGTATCCATGTCGCCGGTCACGATCAGGACCTCAAGGTCTTTTTTCTTCTTTGTCTGCTCAACGATCGTCCCCAACATGTCGTCAGCCTCAAAACCGGGTGCGTCGTAGATGGGGATGTGGAACGCAGAAAAGATGTCGCGACTCCGCCCCAACTGCTGTTTCAGCTCATCATCGGCCTTAGCGCGCCCCGCTTTGTAGTCTTTATACTCTTTATGGCGGAATGTCGGACCCGGTAGGTCATAGCACGCGGCCATGTAGTCCGGCTTCAAGTCAGTGATCGCGCGAATGAGCATGGTGGAGAGGCCGTAGAGCCCGCCCGTCGGTTCGCCGTCCTTCGTCGAAAAATCCGGAAGCGCATGATACGCCCGATGTACGATCGCATGTGCGTCAAAAAGCACGAGACGTTTTGCGAGTTCTTTCCTGACCATCCCGTTAGAGGTAGGACACGGACGAATGCGCGACCGTTCCTGCACACTTATTTTTTATAATGAAAATATCAGGTGGCAACATGGTTTGCGTGTGGTGTCCGCGACCTCTAGCGGGACCATGCTCACATCATAACACCTTGAATTACGGTCGCGGGGTGGCCCCGCTTCGCGGGTTCCCTTAAGCCAGTCGCCTCGCCTTACAGGCGCTGTACACCTTTTGGGTATTTTATTTCGCTTCGCTCATAAAATCCCTCAAAAGGTCTTGCGGGGGTGGCCCCGCTTCGCGGGTTCCCTTAAGCCACCCCCTCACCCCATTCGCTGCCGTATTCGTAATCAAGCAGTTTCCTTGCCTCTTCCACGTCTTCATCACGCAAGACGAAGAGGTCGTATCCGGACGGGGTGCTGTCCGCTTCGGCGGCTTCGCGTTTGTGCTCACGGACGAAGCATTTGATATTCCGCCCGTTCAGGAACTTCTGCGTTTCCTGCATTTGGTCCCGCTGGCGAAAATATTTGACGCGCGTAGCCATAGTCCACTACACAATAGCACGCGTCGTCTCATCAACAAAACGAAAACGGAGCGTTGCAATATTTTTCGGGACCCCCGCATCTATCCGCTCGGGCCACTCGATTAGCACCAAATTGCGCGGATCGACGGCGATCTCCTCCCACCGCAAGGCCGGAAGCTCCTCGGGCTCGTCAATGCGATAGGCGTCAATATGCACAAGGCGGGACCAAGCGGGATGCCCCGACAGCTCGTAAAATTTCGCAAGGACAAAGGTCGGCGACAAAACGCTTTCTTTCACTCCAAGGATCTTTGCGACCGCTTTGGTAAATGCGGTCTTTCCCGAACCAAGGTCGCCCGAGAGTCCGACCACGGTCGCACCTTCGGTGTCGGGTGAAAGTTGTCCGAGAAATTCCCGCGCGAATCGCTCAAGTTCGGGGATGCTTTTGATGACTTTTTCCATAGAAACAACTATATTCCGGATTATAGAACTCGTCGACGTCCGAAAAATACAAGGTCGGACCCTCGGAGTTAATCCCCGAGGTCCGACCTTGTATTTCACGATCTACTTTCTCAAGCACCCTGCGGAGTTACCTCCTCTTCTCTTCCGAAAAATCCCGTCGTGCGCAACTGTTCGTTCTCCTCATCCCTTCTCGCCAGCAACTCTTTTTTTCTCGTATAATATTCCTTCAGCTTCCGGATCCCGAAGACTGCGGCAATCACGGAGATGATGTAGATAATCCATCCCAAGAGCGAGTTCGGAAGGAGAATCCCCGCAATACCCCCGACGCCGGCGGTGTGCTCCTCGGGTTGTGTCAGTGCTCCGCTTCCGGCGGGAACGACGTGGGTACCTTTTTCGTCGGTATATTCAAGTCGCACCCGCACATCGGGAATACCGGAGGTGCCGGCCGTTACCATTCCGAGTATGCTCACCGAACGCGTCGCTCCGCGCTCCAGTCTCCCCAAGGGAAGGACGTAGGTGCGTACCACACCAGCGCCGCTTTCAACGAGCAGTTCATTGTTCGTATTGTCGCCGATATAGATGACCTCCGTCGGAAAAACGATTTTGAGTTTCGCGTCCGTCGCTATGGCGTCCCGATTGTATGCAAAGGCGATGCGGTATTCAACCGGCACATGCGCACCCCCTTCATCGCCAATCTTTTCCACGGCAACTTCGACCGACTTATCACCGGCGAGCAATCCCCACAGGTCGCCGGAGGTGTCCGCGGCGGCGGGAGACGCAACCTGCTCCTCCTTAGCGTTCTCCGCTTCATCCGATGCATTCGCCGGCGCACCGCCGCTCTTTCTCCCGAAGATACTGTCGAAGAAATCCCTTGCGTTGTGGACGACCGGCAGACCGTTCGTATACCTTTCCTGAACGACCGTTTTGCCGCTCGCCGTCGTTTGGCGGGAAACACCGTCGTCCGTCGAACGGACCGGTGCGGGAACATACTGCTCCCTCGGCGCCTCGCCTACGCTCGCGACGGGATCTGCCTCTACGATGGGCGGCGTGCCGCGAGTAAGGAGTACTTTGAGCGCTCCGTAACTGCGTCCCGAGGAATTCTCAGCGACCACGCGAAAATAGTAAAGCGTTCCCGGCATCAGTTTGCTCAAGCGGACCTCTTCGGGACCCGAATTTCCTCCGAAACCTCTGTGAGCTGTTTGGTTCTCAAGATTCGTGGTCAAGCCCCACTCGAACCATGCCTGTGTTTCGTTGTTTCCGTGCGGGCTTACATAACCGCGAAGCGTTGCGGAAGTTTCGTCGACGAATATCGCGTCGTTCGTCACCACAACGGCAATCGGGGGAACTACCGTGGGAAGCGGCTTGGTCGTCACGTAGCCAATCTGCCCGATATCTTTGCCGCGTCCGTTCTCCACGACCTGACGAAAAAAGTACTGGGTGGCAGGCGCAAGTCCGACGATTGTTGCTCGGGTCGTTACCTGGGAGTTGCCGCCATGAATGTTTCCGTAGGGTGTGCTGTACACTTCGCTACGCCCGACGATCCCCCACTCGAACCACTGGACGGTATCCGCCATTTCATTCGGCTTGACGGCGCCGTTCAACTGGATACTTTTTTCCGTCACAAATGTCGGAGACATCGTGTACGCGATCGGGGCCGCTTCATACGCAAAGACCGCTTCGGGCACGAGAAAACCGAGGAGGCACAAGGCCACGACAAAAACGGGGTATTGTTTCGCTCTATTTCTCGATTGCATATAGGGATTGTACACCATAAATCATTACTTGTCAAACATCCACACTAAGGCTCGGTTGCGGGATTTTTTGTCGTTCACCAGAGCACTCCGGCATGGCGCACGAAAGGCAGAGCAGGGTACAATATACTCCATGGTTGACTTTCAAGACACAAAACAAGCCCAAAGTTTTGACGACCTTCGTGAAAAAGAAGCCGAGGAGCTTGCCCAAATGTTGGCCGAACGCTATGAACTTCCCTACGTCAACCTTGCGCGTGTCCCTGTCGACAACAGCGCGATTAAGCTTATTCCGGAAGAATCCGCACGCGCTGCAATGCTGGTCGTCTTCCAAATCAACAACAAAAAAGTCGCCAGTGTGGCCATCCAAAGCAAGAACAACGAAAGACTCGCTTCGGTGCTTGAAGAACTCACACGCCAAGGATTTACCGCTTCGCTCTATATCGCCTCGGAATTCAGCATAAGGAAATCGTGGGGGGTCTACAAGGAAGTTTCCTATGCAACAGCAGAGGTCGCCGGCATCGTCTCCGTTTCGCAGGAAACGATGAATCGTTACGTCTCTCTGGTGAAAAGCATCGCCGACGTCAAAAGTATCGTACAGAAGGCTGTTGCTTCAGGCGACATACACTCCCTTTCAACGGTCGTCGAGATCATCTTGGGCGGAGCCGTCGCGACCGGCGTATCCGACGTCCATATCGAGCCGGAAAAGGAAATGGTGCGTGTCCGCTATCGTCTCGACGGAGTTCTCCAGGATGTCGCCGAACTCGCTCGTGCAGACTATAAAAAAGTGCTTTCTCGCATCAAACTTTTAGCGGGGGTCAAGCTGAACGTCATCCACGAAGCGCAGGACGGGCGATTCACCATCAAGATCTCGGGTATCGACGTCGAAGTGCGTACCTCCATTCTTCCTGCAGCCTATCAGGAGTCGGTCGTCATGCGAATCCTCAACCCGAAGTCGATCTCGGTACCGCTCGAAGAACTGGGCATGGACGAGTACTTCTATAAGGTCATAACGGAACAGATCTCGAAGCCCAACGGTCTCATCTTGACAACCGGGCCGACCGGCTCCGGCAAAACAACAACGCTCTATGCCGTCCTGAAAAAACTCCGCAATCCGCAAATCAAGATCATCACCATCGAAGACCCAATCGAATACCATCTTGACGGCATATCGCAGACGCAGGTCGACCACAGCAAAGGGTACGATTTTCAAAGCGGGCTCCGTGCCGCAGTACGTCAGGACCCCGACGTCATCATGGTCGGCGAGATCCGCGACGAAGAGACCGCGTCGATCGCCATCGACTCGGCATTGACCGGTCACCTCGTCTTCTCGACCTTGCACACCAACAACGCCGCAGGAGCGATGCCGCGCCTCATTGACCTTGGCGTCAATCCAAAGATCATCAGTTCGGCCTTGAACATCGCGCTCGCGCAGCGTCTCGTGCGACGCCTCTGCGTGAGTTGTCGCGAGGCTTACACGCCCGAAGGGGCGGAAAAGGAGATACTGGAAAGCAATTTCACCGAAATAAAAAAATATCGCCCGCAACTTGAACTTCCAGCGCAGATCTATCGCCCTGTTGGCTGTGAAAAGTGCTCCTTCACGGGATTCAAGGGACGCATCTCCATTTACGAAGGGATACTCATGGACAGGGCTATCGAAGAGATCCTCCGTGAGAACCCGAGCGAACGTGAGATCAAAGAGGCCGCAAAACCGCAGGGCATGCTCGATATGCGCCAAGACGGCATCATCAAGGTACTGAAGGGCATCACGGCGCTCGAGGAGATCAAGGAGGCGGTCGGGCTGGAAGAAAGCCGGTAAGGAACAAAAAACCCGCGTTAAGCGGGTCTTTTGTCATCTCATTATCTTGCCGTATGTAATTGAAGTAATTGGTCGGTTCTAACAATGGAATAGTATGTACTTGTCCTATAAGTGGTGATCTGCCAACTATGGGAATCGAGGACATTACCCTTCAAACAACTACTTTGTGCATGTAATGCAGAAAGTTAAATACATTCCTAAGGAGGGTACCAGTAAAGGCACGCGCGGGGCGGCAACCAGAACGTCCTTGGAGGTGCATCATGGAAGCCTGTGGGGCCTTAATTGTTTGAAGGGTGATGTGCTCGAAGAAAAACACTTCGCACGAATGAGCGAGTCACCGTAAGTAGAGGAGCAAATCGAATTACATTTAACCTAGCATACTTCGATACTTGTGTCAACTCTGTGACGATCCTCAAGTCCGCGAACACAGAGTACAAGGTCAGACCCCGAATGGTCGGCCTCTAAGGTCGACCCTCTATTTCGTGTCGCCAATGTTCACTAAATAGTCCGCGATAGCGTTATAATTTGACCATGGACAAAGACTCGCAGAGCAACAACAAGGACGCCCTTTTTTTGGACCAAAAACTCCGACCCGAGCGCTGGGAGGAATACGTCGGGCAAGCGCACATCAAACAGAATCTTGAGATCTTGCTCCGCGCGGCTCGGGAGCGGTCGCACCCGCCGGAGCACCTCCTCTTCTACGGCCCCCCCGGCTTGGGAAAGACAACCCTTGCGCATCTCATCGCCAAAGAAACGAGTGCGCAGATGAAGAGTACCTCCGGTCCCGCGATCGAGAAGGTCGGCGACCTTGCCTCTATCCTTTCTAACCTGAATTCCGGAGACATTCTCTTCATCGACGAGATACACCGCTTGAACAAAATGGTTGAGGAGATCCTCTATCCGGCGATGGAATCCGGCGTACTTGATATCATCATCGGCAAAGGTCCTTCGGCGCGCACCATACAACTTGAATTGCCACCGTTCACCCTGATCGGGGCCACGACCCGCATCGCACTCCTCTCGGCCCCCTTACGCTCACGTTTCTCCGGAGGCGTCTTCCGACTTGAGTTCTACTCGGAGCAGGAGATCGAGGAGATCATCCGCCGCTCGGCAAAGATTCTCGGCGTCGCACTCGAAGGCGCTGCGGGCAAGGCGATAGCTTCGCGGAGCAGATTCACCCCGCGCACGGCAAATTATTTCCTGAAGCGCGCGCGTGATTTTGCACAAGTCGGGAAACGCCGCCTTGACGTCGAAGCGGTGAAGGAAACCTTGCGACTCTTGGAAATCGACGAACTCGGGCTCTCCCAACCGGACCGACAGATGCTCACCGTCGTCATCGAGAAGTTCGGCGGCGGACCGGTCGGTCTCTCGACCGTTGCGGCGGCAACATCGGAAGAGCAAGCGACCATCGAGGAGGTCTACGAACCCTACCTTCTCAAACTCGGCCTTCTTGATCGCACACCACGCGGCCGTACGGCAACAAAAAAAGCTTATGAACATCTCGGTTTTGACTTCCCCGCTGACGCACAGGAAAAATTGTTGTAGTATCAAGAATCATGTCCGGACACAGCAAATGGGCGCAAATAAAGAGACAGAAAGGTGCGGAGGACGCGAAGAAGTCCAAGCTTTTCGGCAATCTGGGGAGTTTGATCGCAACCGAGTCGCGAAAAGCAAAAGGAGATGTGAACTCTCCGGGATTGCGCGCCATCATTGAGAAGGCAAAGAAAGAAAATATGCCGAAAGACACGATCGAGCGGGCGGTCAAAAAGGGTGCAGGCGGAGACGTCGAAACGATGGAAGCCCTCACCTATGAAGGGTACGGCCCCGGAGGCTGTGCGCTCATTATTGAGGCGTTTACCGGCAACCGCAACAAAGCCGCACAGGAAATCAAACATATTCTCGCAAAGAACGGCGGCTCGCTTGCCGCACAGGGTGCCGCCTCATGGGCATTCACGAAAAGCGAAGAGGGCTGGACGCCCAACTCGACCATTCCCCTCTCGGACGCCGACGGCGCCATGCTTTCTCTTCTCATCGAAGAACTCGAGGGAAACGACGAAGTGCAGGACGTTTATACGAATGCAGAGTAGCGACACACGAGAGTAGCTCCTGTAGTAGATCAACGAACGAACTGTTTCACTTTATATATACGGGTGTTTCCTGATCTGTCGCCGTATGCGTCTAACCTCTGACTTTCCAATGAGTTTTTCAAGTCGTTTTTTCAAACCGAAACAGACTGGGCACATTCCTTTGTTTTTTGAAACGAAAAAGCGCCCTGCCGCCAGTTCATACAAATGAGCAGCATCGTATGCTCCAAAAGAAATGCGTCGTTCTTTTGCCATACTATCCTTCCCAATTCATCCACTCTGCCCTGGTAATACCCGCTTGGCGAAGCAGACGTATGAGTAAGTCCTGACTTATTTCACCATCGTGAGGATTCGGCACGGTAAGAGTGACTGTTTCTTTGACCATATAGGGATGCTTGCCCTCTTGGTGTGGGCCGGCGAAACCGAACTTCTTCATGCGAGCGATGAACACACGCAGAGAAATTGGCCCCAACTTAGGCATAGACCTTTTGCGGTTTTGCCCTGGCGGGTGCCTTAAAATGCGGCACGGCGAGTCGGTTACGCAGACGGAAAATGAGCCACCCCTCCAATGCAGAAAGCAAGTTGGTTCGACATTCTTCAAGCGTCCGTCCAGTCGCCCATACTCCGCGAAGTGCTTTGATTTCTGCGTAAAAATGCTTTCCATCATCTATCATTTCATACCGCGCTTGAGCAAGGAATGTGTCTATAAAATTTTGAATCATACTGGTAAGCATAGCATAAATTCAGAAAAATGCACACGGCAACCGACTGATTAAATAAATCCGTGTGTAGACAAAATTTTCCTCTCCAACTTCCTCGCATTCCCGTGGCGCAAAAGTCCAAGATATGATTCTACTGTCTCGGGTTTGCCGTTTTTCTCGCTGATAGTTCGAAACATTCTTTGCTTCGTCGCCGTTCGTAGCACACGGTGATCAGGGAAATGTACCCAACCGAGAAAATCGACGCCAGAAGCGAGTGTCTGAATACTCACCTTGTTTGGATGTAGCGAAAGGAAGAGGCGCTGTGAAAGAAACTCTCGTATTGTTGGCAAAAGTTGGAGTAATGCTTTTTTGTCTTGGTTCATAAAGACGAAATCGTCTGCATAACGAACATAGTATCTTGCCTTGAGTTCGCGTTTCACAAATTGGTCAAATTCATTCATGTAGATATTTACCAGAAGCTGGGACGTGAGGTTGCCGAGCGGAAGACCCTTGCCTGGCGCAGTGCTCTTGAAACTTCGTACCACACGTTCGAGAAGCCACAGAATATTGCCATCGGGAATGCGCTTTGCTAAAATTGCCAACAGAATATCCTGATCAACCGATGCAAAGAACTTTTTGATATCGCATTTGAGCACCCAGAGTGTTCTGGTGTTGTTTTTACTTGCTTTCCAAGCAAAGGCGTGAAAACGGGCAATCGCCTTATGTGTTCCCTTCCCCACTCGACAAGAGTACGAATCAGCGATAAACGTGCGGTCGAAAAACGGAGCGAGCACTCGATGTATTGCATGGTGGAGCAAGCGATCGCGCACACTCGCCTTGTGAATATTCCGCGGCTTTGGGTCGGAAATATTGAAAGCACGATACCCGCCATGGAGGTATGTCTTGTTCTCCAGTTCCGTGTGCAGTAGCGCGATGTTGTCGGCAAGCCGATATTGAAACATCTGCACATCATGCTTGTTTCTTTTTCCCCTCAAAAATTCTCTCCACGCCAGAAGCAAATTTTCGGAAGAAATGATATCATCGTAGGTATGAGTGAGCCGCTTCCGATACATGTAGCAAATTCTCCCCCCCCCCCCCGTTGCTTCGCAACAAAGATTAATACCCGTCGTACTGAAGTTGAAAGAGGCTTACGGAATTTGGCAAGGATATCTCGCCCATTTCCCCAAAGCAAACCGTTTCACGCTTGGTTCAAAAATTGACGACGTATTCCTTGCCGCGATCGAGTACTGTTTCCTTGCAAGTTATGCAGCGGTTGCTGAAAAACAACCCTTGCTTGATCGGGCGATTTCCCGTACCGACCTCATTAAACTCTTGCTTCAACTCGCGTGGGACATACGAGCGCTCGACAACAAAAAATATGCCCATCTTTCAGAACATTTAACTGAAATCGGAAGAATGTTGGGCGGCTGGAAACGCCAACTGATAAATAAAACTCCCACGAATATCTCGCGGGAGAAACAGAAAGAGTAGCGAACGGCCAGGAACCGATAGTTGCCGTTCCAGTCGTTGCCCCACCAATTGAGGTTGAGGTTCCGCTTCGTGTCGTTCCTGTAGAGGTACGGCACGTTCCGGTTGTCATCAACGTGCGCGGAGGAACCTTGTATGAAATGCCGTCCAAGCCACCACCCTTAGAATATTCGCTGGGCTGAATCGTATACGCAATCTTGCTATATTGCTTGGCACTCCATACCAACTTGTCTCTATTTTTTGAGAGCCCCTCGGGCGTACACTTTGAAAAGCCGTGGCCGTTCAAACTCCCACCCCCGAGGTTGCGGGCAAATTATCTCAAGCCGTAACCGAAGATTTTTCATTAGCCACATTCATTGTATCAAAAGAAAATCCCGCGTAGCAGTGTGCGTGCATGCGCGGGACAAGGGTCCAAGATACCAAGGGTCAGAGTGCCTAACCGACCCAAGTATCAAGAGACGTAAGTGCTATTTGTTGCGAACGGCCAGGAACCGAAAGCTGCCGTACCAGCCGCCGCCCCACCAACCGAGGTTGAGGCCCCGCTCCGCGTCGTGCCTGCAGAGGTACGGCACGTACCGGTCGTCACCAACGCGCGCGGAGGAACCGAGGGCAACGATGAGGAACTTCCGCTGAAGATCAGAATACTTCGCTCCGAAAGCGAGCAGTTCTTCGATGGTTGCAGGCCGAAGACCGCGTTTCGCCAGATCCTTCACCGCATCTTCCGATGAGATGTTGTAGCCGAAGTGAATCAGTTCGACCGTACGCTCCACCTTGCCGATGCCCTTTACTGGGAATCGTTCTTCGGTGATGTCGCTGTTCGTCCAGTCGTACCGACCTTGGGTAATCATCTCGGCAAAGGACATGCCGTAATCGAGGGAGATGATGAGGTCTTCGGACGCGACGTTAACGATACTTGCACCACACGGAACGATCGCTGCGCGACCTTCGAGTACGTCGAGCACTTGACCGAAAAGACCGCGACGCTCGGTAAGCGCTTTGACTTTTTCATTCGTCCACTCGGAACCATCGCTTCCCTTCTCGCGGCGAAGCGCCGCCTTTACTTCTCCTGCTTGATCAACATCGAGCTTGAGTTCGCTCATCGTTGTCTCCTTCAATTGCGACAGTGTGCTTTCGCACGAGGTCGCATGCCAGCGGGCCTTACCGAAAACTCGGGTTTGCCATAGCAGAAAATACTCTCGGGGCGAAAGGGCTTTCTGCTATGGCAAACGCCGCAACTTGAACTTAAAAATTGGGGTCAATGAACTGTGCGAAGTTTACCATGTTAGGCACCGCATGTCAAACCGAGTTGGCTTTGGTGTTTCTTCCTGCCAACTATACACTGATGGCTGATGACCATCTTGGCCATTGATCCGGGATTCGGGCGCTGTGGAGTTGCGGTTCTTCTGGGCGGCGGCTCCGCGGCGACCCTGCTCTATTCTTCATGTATCGAAACAGCACCAAAGAGCAAATTCTCCGAACGCCTGCTCACCGTCGGAAATGAGGTACTCCGGCTCATCGGCGAACATTCACCCGATACCATTGCCATCGAAGAACTCTACTTCACCAACAATGCGAAAACGGCACTCCACGTTGCCGAGGTGCGCGGCATGCTCATGTATCTCGCAGCGGCAAAAGACATACCGCTCGTGGAGTTCAATCCGCAAGCAGTGAAGATCGCCACCACCGGATATGGGCGCGCAACAAAAGAACAGGTCATCAAAATGACGGAAAAACTCGTCGCTCTTCCCAAAAAAAAGATGCTCGATGACGAATACGATGCGATTGCGATCGGACTCACGGCACTTGCACAAGCCAGAAATCCCCAAAATACGAGGTCGGGAAATACAAGGTCGAACCCACTCGTGTCCCGTTAAAAACAAAACAACGACAACGTATTTCCGGGGTCCTCGTCCGTATTTTGTA
>Ga0155394_154_pt1 | contig 18490 bp, 18 predicted proteins | sample RifCSPhighO2_02_FD_106362 | JGI IMG/M metagenome (GOLD analysis project Ga0155394, IMG submission 106362) | Candidatus Lloydbacteria bacterium RIFCSPHIGHO2_02_FULL_50_13 | reverse complement strand
GACTTCTAGTCTGGTTTCAGACTGTGCGCTTCAGCGCACAGTGGTTGATTGGAAGCATCCAGAATACCCCGCAGTTCTACTGCGGGGATGAATGGACGCATATTATTGTAGGGCGGGTGGCACCCAATTTTTTCTTAACGGTACCCCGTCTAGCATTTTGGAAGTCCCCTTAGTGGTATTCGTATAGTGGTGTGGCCCGCTCCGCTTCCAAAAAACTTGCCTGTGGTTCCGCACCGCAACGATGGGCGGACAAGGTTATTTTGTTCCGCGCAAGAAGTCCTCGTATGACATTTCCCGCTTTCCTTCGGGCACAACACGGGTGATGACGAGCGCGCCGCTCTGATAGTTGGCTTCCGTGACGCGCACGCGCATTCTTTTACCGTTTCGTTCTACAAAAAAATATGCCCCGGGCCACTCATCGTAGGCGCGGATCTTTTTGTAGTTCGCGAGCGGGTCGTCAGCGAGATCGATCAGTCCGTCTTCTTTGGTGATCTTTTTGGTGAAGGTTGCACGTGAGTGGTCTTGCGGATGCGATGTTGGTGCGCGGAGCCATTCGGGAATTATTTCGGCAAGCAGTGCTCCACCAAGGTGTGCAAGATCTTTCGTAAGCTCGCTTCCTTTTGGCGGCCAGTACGAACGTACAAGGTGGAACCTCGAAGAATCATTTCCTAAGGTTCCACCTTGTACGTTTCCGTCGTGGATTGTGCGCTGCGCCACGATGTGTCCGTGATCCATTTCCGCATCGAGCGCGATAATGGTCACGCCTGTCGAAGTTTCGTCAGAAAGTATCGCCGATTCAATGGGGGAGGGGCCGCGGAATTTCGGGAGGAGTGAGGGGTGTACATTGAGTACGCCGCTCCGGGGCATTTCGAGAACCGTTTTTGGAATGATCTTGCCGTATGCAGCCACGATAAAGAGGTCACAGTCGGCCCCCTTGAGTTCAGTAAGGAAGCTTTCATCGCGAAGTTTCTCTGGCGTGAGTACAGGAATGCTCCGTTTTTGTGCCCACATTTTTACCTCGCTCGGTGTGACGATAAGCTTGCGTCCTTTCGGCTTGTCGGGTGCGGTGATGACCAGTGTGGGAACGAACCCCTTTTGCCCAAGCTCATCAAGCACAATCTGTGCGAATCGTGGCGTGCCAAAGAATGCGAATCGTGGCGTTTGCATGAGCAAAGCATAGCGAACCTTGACTTTATTTGCAATGCGTGATACACATAGCATAGTGTAGCAACTCAACCATGGGGCAGTAAACATGAACGTGAGTGACTTTCTTCAGCGTTGCAAGCCTATCCCAATTCCGAACGATGTTTTTCATGAAGTAGTACGAAGCGAAGAGAAGTGCTACCCGCTTTTTGGTAAGATTCAAGCTGAATCATTTCGCGAACTAGGGCACGAAGTTGGCGTGAGTGGAAAAGGCGTGGACCTGATGATTGTTCGCGTTTTTGCATAAGAAGTGTCGTAGGACACAGCGTGTTAACCCACGCTGTTCTTTTTTGCCTGCGCATTGACAATTTTGCCATCCATGAGAGAACAAGAACGAAGCTCTTTGAAGGAACTGGGCTCAATCATCTGGGAAAAACTGATGATCGCTCGAAGGAGTTTCCGCCAGCCCGAGCGACTCGGGTTTATTTGAAAGGAGATGTGCGATGACCAAATCGCATGTTGCTGTTTCGGCCTCGGATTATCCGACGCCCAAGCAGATGAAAGAGTTTTACCTGCAAGTCGAAAGCGGCAAGATGACGAAAGACCGCTTTCAAAAAACGCTTCGCGGAACTGACTGGTGCCCGCCGCCGTCGCAAGAGTGTCCCTTCTTCGCCAACGAAGAAGTGTCGTCGAATTACGGCTATCCCGAAGGATACGTCGTAAAGCCGGTGGAGTGGCAAGCAGAAATCCTGACAAGAAGTTTTCAGGACAATCTCGGCATTCTGCTCGATGCGGGAGAAACGATTGCGTACGCGCGTGACTTGCCTCAGCGTTCCTTCTGCACCCCAGTAGTATCCGCCAAAGGCGGAACTACGGTGCAAGCAGTAAATTGTTTCTTGAACACTCAAATGCTTGGATCTGTTGATTTTCTTGATTCTTGCGTTCACTCGTCCTCGCGGCAGATGTGCGATGAATTCTCCACACTTCCGATAAATCAAAGACCAGCCCAAGACGGATCTTTTTTTTGTGTCGAATTTTCTTTCTTTCTTATACCACCTCTCGTTAACTCCTTCATAATTTCGCGCCCGAAACATCCGCAAAATACAAAAAGCAGTACCAAAGGCGGCCTTTAAGAATCTTACCACAAAAGCAGTACCAAAGGCTGCCTTTGGTACTGCTTTTTGTATTTTGCTTTGTGAAAAGGTTTTTTGGAGATGGCATTACTTCCCGCGCAGTGCTTTGTTCTTCGCTTCTATCTCCGCGACCTGTGCCGGAGTGAGGGTTTCGATATCCGTGGCGTGGTCGATAAAAAGAATGCCGTTTAGGTGGTCGGTCTCGTGCTGGAAGATCTGTGCGAGGAGTCCTGAACCGCCGTACGTGAAGCGCTTACCATTCTCGTCGTAGGCGCGAATCGTTGCTTTTTCATGCCGCACTGTCGTGCCGTATTTCCACCTTACCGAAAGGCACCCTTCCGGAACCTCCACTTTTTTCTTTGAGAGCTTGGTGAGTTCCGGATTGATACAGACGATATCCTTTTTCGGCACCGGAGCAGCGTGTTTTCCTTTCGCCACCTTTTCTTCATTCGCGAGGGCGAACGCGCGGGAGGATACCAAAAAGATCCGAAGTGATATGCCGATCTGGGGCGCGGCGATGGCGACGCCGTCCGCCTCGCTGTCGAGCGCGGTTTTCATTTGGAGCAGAATGCTTTTTAGGTGTTTAGAGCCGATTTCGGTAAGCGGCACGGTTTTTGCCGCCCCACGCAGTATAGGCGAGCCCTCCTGAACGATAGGGCTCGATCGGTCAATTTCTTTTGCCTTTGCCATTCACCCTATTGTAATGGTTTTTTTGACATCACGCACTGTACCCAACATTGAAATATTTAGCCATCCTTCGGCGATTCTTGAGAACGAATGAAGTGCAAAGCGAACATGCGGAGCCAAAAATACAAGGTCGAACCTTGAACCCAGCACTGGGGGGCTAAGGTTCGACCTTGTATTTTCTTGACCCCGTGCTCATGGGAAGTCGTGTTGCTAAATGACGCTCTCCGGATTCACCCGCACCTCGATCTCGGGCGGGAGCGCTCTCACGAGTCCCAAGAGTTCGCTATTCGGCCAACCGCCGGGAGGAATCTTAATGAGCGCGTTCATGCGATACTTGTTTTTGACGCGGGCGATAAATGATGGGAACGTGACGGGATGGTACGCGCCGAAGATTTTCTCGATCTCGTTCATGGCGGTTGCCCCGTCCTGCTTCTTGCCCTCAAAGGTGAACTTGAGGAGCGTCGAAAACGGCGGATAGCCGAAGCGGTGTCGTGTTTCAAGTTCAGCGCGGAGATACTCGCCGATATTGCCCTCGGTTGCGAGTGCAAAAAGTGGCACATTAGGGTCGCGCGTCTGAATGAGGAAATGTTCCCGCGCTTTTTCGCGCAATATAAGGAGGAGTCGAAAAATGCGTTCACCCATTCGGAAGTCTGGGATCGTGAGGAGCGAATTTACGGAAAGCACCGCGACGGCGGCAACGGGGTTGGTGAGATAGGGGATGGCCATTTCGGTGCCGATCAAGATGCTTCCGGGCGTGCGATAAAATTTCTCCGCAATCTCTCGCGCCTTTGCGTGATTTTTTACCGAGTCTCGATCGAGGCGAAAGAGCGGCGCATCGGTAAAACGCTTCCTGATCGTTTCTTCCGCCTGCGTGATGCCGATCCCGAGCGGTGTGAGTCGCCAACTTTTGCAATAACTGCAGAGTGTTTTTGTGGTACGAACGAAGCCGCAACGGTGGCAGAGGAATGTCGAATCCACCGCGCTCTCAGCTGACGCTTTGACCACTCTATTTTTGATGCCAGGCGAATTTCTCCACTGCACGCTGTCTTCTGACTGATGATTTACCCCGTGAAATTGCTTCGCACCGGCTTCGCCGGATTTCATGGGGCGAGATGATGACTGATTTTTCCGGTGAAGCACTAGTGGGGCGTTGCAGCGTTCACAGGAGACAACGGTACCGCAGTCGCCGCACACCGTCATCGGGGCGAATCCGCGCCGCACACCCAAGACAAAACACCGTGTCCCTTTTTCTCGGACTTCTTCGAGCATGTTGACGAGCGCCGCAGATGCTATCGCGACCCTCCCTGTTGCCGGCTGTTCTCCAGACGCTCGCATATCAACGATCTCCTGCGTCGCGAGAGATGGGAGGCGGTACTTGGGTCGCTGAATTTGCTCGAATTCGCCCTGATCTTTTCTATAGAGCGTCTCGGCTCTTAAAAATAGGTCGCCAAGGATGAGATCTGCGCCGATCGCCGTCGCGAATGCTTCCGCAAAGTAGCGGAGGTCAACAAAAGGCCTTCCTTCCCGCATATAGGCACCCGCGCTTTCGCGTTCGAGGATAATGCTCTCAATATCATACCGGGGGATCGCGAGAAAAAGCGGCGTTCCGATAATCAAGACCGGATGGGCCATGGTGATGATCTTCTCCCATCGCCCCTCCAACTCTTTTTTTGAAAGTCCGCCATGGAGGACGAACGTGTACTCCTGAATGCCTTTCTCGAGACCCGCATAAGCGTGTTCGATGTCTTGGATGGAGGGAAGAACGAAATAGCAGGACGCGTTCTTTGCGAATACTTCGCGAATGTGGCTTTTGTAGGCCGCCAGCCGCTCCGATTCTTCGGCCTGGAAAATATATTTTTCACTTCGCCGTTTTGGCTTCGCCGTAACTTTCCTGGGCAACGAGGCAACCTTTTTTGAAAGTATAAGTGCGTTGGGAAATGTTGAATGAATAACCGCGCCCACCGACGCGGCGAAATATTCCGCCGTTTTTTCGCACGCCTCGATGAATTCCTGGCGGAAGAAATGCTTTGCGTTGATGCGATTAAGTTTTTTGAGCGCGAACTGCGCTTGCTTGATCTCGGACTTTGCGTCCTCTGCCTTGGTCGAGCGAATGACCAAGGCGGGCGTTTGTCTGCCACGCAAGGGAACGGTCACAAGCGCGCCGGGGGGAAGATCCTCCGTCGTGAAATACGAAAGTTCATCGACGGGTATTCCGCGCTTGATTGGGGCGACGGTGATGACGTACATGGACAAATCATAGCACACGTTCGATAACTCACTTGGACGTCGGGTTTCCAAGTTCAGTTACTTGGAAACCCGACGTCCAAGTGCTATAGTTGGCCAATGCGGAAAGAAATTTTTGCAAATGGCGAGTTTTACCATGTCTATAATCGCGGGACGGATAAGCGGGTGATATTCAATGACCAACGGGATTTCGCGCGGTTTTTTCAAAGCATGCGCGAATTCAACACCATTGATCCGATAGGAAGTATTTACGAACACTCCTTTCTCCAACTTGGAAACCCGACGTCCAAGTTGGAGAAAAGTGAATCACTGGTGAACGTGATTGCGTATTGTCTCAACCGGAATCATTTCCATTTTCTTCTTGAGCAGGTTGCTGACGAGGGAATCAGTCAATTTATGAAACGTCTCGGGGGAGGGTATGCAAAATATTACAACGAACGATACAAGCGCGTCGGAACGCTTTTTCAAGGAAGATTTAAAGCAAAACATATAGCAACGAATGAATACTTGCTCCACCTTAGCGCGTATGTGAATCTCAACAACCGCGTTCATAAACTGCGGCTTGGAAACCCGACGTCCAAGTTAAAGGCGTGGTCGAGTTGGGAGGAGTATGCGGCGAATGATAAAAATGGCTTTTGCCACAGAGACATTATTCTCAAACAGTTTAAAAATACAAAAGACTATCGTGAGTTTGCCGAAAGTTCGCTTGCCACTACGCTTGAGCGCAGAAAAGGCGAGAAAGAACTCAACGATCTTTTGTTGGAATAGTTACTTGGAAACCCGACGTCCAAGTTGGCAACGACGGATCCACGGCAATTTCTTTTCGGCAGGTAGTATGACCCAAGCGGCGCAACCAGTGTATACTGACATGAAATGTCCACCGCCTATAAGCTTCTCCTGTTTTCGTCGCTCATCGCGACTTTTGCGGACAGCCTGTTCGGTCCTTTGTATGCGATCTACGTGGAGGGTATCGGTGGGGACCTGCTTGACGTCGGGAATACGATCGCTCTCTATTCCATTGCGACCGGAATACTTATCATCGTTGTCGGAAAAGTATCTGATCGAATACCCAAGGCGTTGCTCACAACGTCGGGCTTCGCACTCGCGGCATTCGGAACACTGGCATATCTCGTCATTCAGACGCCGGTGCAACTCTATGTACTTCAGATCGTGTTTGCGGTAAGCACGGCATTTCTTTCAGCACCGTTTTCCGTGCTCCTCGCGAAGCACATCAACAAGGGAGAGGAAGGATTCATGTGGGCGCTCGAAGGCGGGGGTGGCAAGATCCTTTTCGGTATCGGAGTATCTATCGGAACATTCATCGTTCATGTGTTCGGATTTATCACGGTGTTTCTCATCATCTTTTGTCTGCAGGCGTGTGCGGCCGTTTCACAGGCGATGCTTTATTTTGAGTCAAGAAAATCTTAGGGCAATGTTTTGCATTTTTGTTCTCATATTTGTATTATTCCCCAATGACTGAACATTTTGTGATCAAGGGCCTCGTGGGGAAACGCACGCTCTCCGGGGTTATTGTCGTCCGCGGTGCGAAAAATGCGGCGCTCAAGGGGATTGCGGCCTCGTTACTTTATCGTACTCCCATCTCATTCACGAATGTTCCCGAAATCGAGGACGTGTCGCGGATGGTCGAGATCATAAGCGGTATGGGTGCCCGCGTCACAACAAAAAAACATGAATTGACGATTGACGCAACGGGATCAATTTTCACGACCGTCACACCGGAAATAGCAAAACGTCTGCGCGCCTCGATCGTGCTCGCCGGCCCCATGCTCGCGCGCTACGGCCATGTGCGTTTTCCTCATCCTGGTGGATGCGTCATCGGCGAACGGCCCATCGATCTCTTTATCGAGGGCTTTGAAAAGATGGGTGCCACAGTGAAACGTGTCGGGAAATTTTATGATATTCGTTCGAGCAAGAATGGTCTTCGCGGCGCTGAGATATTTTTTCGAAGTCAGAGTGTGACCGGAACGGAAACTTTTATGATGGCGGCGGTGCTCGCGAAAGGAAAGACGGTGATCAAGAACGCGGCGATGGAGCCGGAGATTGTCTGGCTTGCGGATATATTGAACACTTCGGGCGCGAAGATTTCCGGAGCGGGAACGCCGACGCTCATGATTACGGGTGGCAGACTACTTGCATCAAAAAAAGCATTTCGCGTCATTCCCGACCGCATCGAAGCGGGAAGTTTTCTCATTCTCGGCGCGCTTGCGGCAAAGAAATTGACGGTAACCGACATTGTACCTGAGCACCTTGAGTCGCTCGTTGAACTATTGGAGTACACCGGCACAACAGTAACGCGGACGAAAGATTCGCTTACAGTCTCGGCGGGGAAAGGGACAAAGCGCTTGCGGGCGGTCAATGTGCGTACACACGAATACCCAGGATTCCCGACCGACCTTCAGGCGCCGATGATGGTCTATCTCACGCAGGCGGCGGGGGAGAGTTTGGTCTTTGAAACGATATTTGAAGGCCGGCTCAATTTTACCGAATCACTCAATCGTATGGGGGCGAATATTACCATGATGGATCCGCACCGTGTTTTGGTAAAAGGATCGACGAAGTTGCACGGGCGTCGTCTTGAAAGCCCCGATCTGCGCGCGGGGCTTGCCTTTGTGATCGCCGCCCTCATTGCTGGTGGAAACTCCGAAATTCACAACGTCTATAACATTGACCGCGGATACGAGCGTATCGAAGAGCGTTTGCGGTTAATCGGTGTTCAGATCGCGCGAAAAAAGTAATACCATCTCCAACAAACTTTTTCACGAAGCAACACACCAAAGGCAGTACCAAAGGCTGCCTTTAAGAATCTTGCCCCAAAGGCCGCCTTTGGTACTGCCTTTGGTACTTTGCGGATGTTTCGGGCGCAGAATTATGAAGGAGTCAATGAGAGATGGTATGAAAAACAAACACCCGCCCAAGGCAGGTGCGATGCGGCTCAGGCCGCGTCTCTAAATAAGGATAAGAATCCTTGTCCACGTCGCCACTCGGACGCTGTGTAAAATCAGCATTTTCCACGCGATTCTCGCTCGACGTAGTAAGTTCTACAAAATATGGACGCGGCATTAGTCGCCGTGTGGTTTCATCATTTTTTCCATAGCCGCGGTTGCTTTGGCCAAGGAACGTGCAAGTTCTTCCGTCGTTGCATACGCGAGAATGTCGTCGCTCTGTTGGCCGATCGGGAATCCTCGTGAGTCAGGGTAATGCTCGCTTAATTCAATGACGCGGTAGAACACGGCAATGATTTCTTGTGCAAGCTTGAAGCCCCTCTCGCCCAATTCCGTTTTTGCCTTGCATGCAAGAAAGTTTGCAAGGTATGCATAGTCAGGTCTCTCTGCGCGGAGGCGCTTAAGAATTGCAGGTGTGTACCTTTCCGGGCTTGGTTCGCGCATAAAGATCTCGCGCGCTACTCGGGAGACTGGAACCATGGCGGCACCCCTCGTGAACAAACTTTTTCCACAGTAGCGCAAAGAGTGTGGCGCGTCAAAGGCAAAAAAGCACAAGGTGGACGCCGCTTTGGTGGACTCAGCCTCGTACTTTGAAAGCGGTTCTTTCAAGCCATCCCTGAATCTGCGGGCCTTTGCCTTACTGTTTAATTCCGATTACAATAAGAGGATATGGTCACTGAAGAGATGCTCAAGTTTATCCGCGATGAACGCGTGGCGGGAATGACCGATGTTGAGCTTACCGAGCTCCTCCTCACCGAAGGCGGTTGGGATCAGGCAGATGTCGACGAAGCATTTCGCGCGCTCGCCGTCACAAGTGTTACCTCGCTTTCTCTTCCACGGCCAACCACGGAACCTTTCATAGCGCCCGCGGTTCCGCCTTTCGCCTTTCCTCCGGAGCCGCTCATGCCCCCCTCTTCGCCCGCGCAAACTTCAAGAGAAGTTTTGGCGATTGAACCCGACCAAAGTTCATCGGTACAGCAATTGACGCCTCCTGCTTCGGTACAACCACCGACTCCAACACCTGCTCCGGCAACGTTGCCACCAAGTTTCGAGGGGCAAACCCTTGACCAAACTTTTGCGGAACCATCGCCAAAGTTTTCAGTACCACTACCGCCACCGGCTTCGTCGCTTACTCTTGTCGCGTCGCCACAAAGTTTTAGTCACCCGCCGCCTTTTGGCGATGACCACGATGGCGCAGATATCACTGCGAGACCTGCAACAACGCCCACCTCCGTTCCGCTTCCGCCGATTTTTGTACCCTCTGCCGTTCCGCCTCCTCCTGCGGCATCCATTACCGCAACGCTCGCCGCAATAAAAACGGAAAGCGCGTCAAGTGTCGATAGGGCTCCTACGGGTTTGTTCCTCGGTCGGCCACTCGCACAGCGAAAGATGGCGCCAGAGCAGTTCGCCGGATTATTCTCCGATAAAGCTGGAAAAATGGAAACAAAATGGTCGCTCAGCGGCCTGATCGGGCGCGACAAAGACAAACCTCTCTCGCCCCCATCAGCCACCACAGGATCTTCTCAGCTAAGCACACCTATAGTGTCGGATTTTCCTGCGGGCGCGTCGCTCATAAAATTCGATCTCTCTTCCGCGCTTCGGCAGAGTCATTTCACAAAAGCCGAGGAACCCGTTTTGCCACAAGACCACGCGCTTGTCACAGAAGTTTCCGCACCGTACAAAAGTCCCGCAAAGCCCTTTATTGATGCACTTACCGGCCGTCCAGAGAAAGATTTGTCGACGCACCTCCCGACTGGAACGTCGCCGGATCGCACCCCCCTAGCGCCCAATGGCACGCCGCCTTACGAAGAAAAAGAAAAGAAAAAGGTCGAGTTCTATGCGAAGCGCATCATGTCTCTCGATTTGCTTCGTGGCGCGCAAGGTGCGTCGGTTGAAACGCCCGCCCCCGCGACGGCACCAACCACAATAAAGAAAGTCTTGGATCACGCTTTGCTTAAAGCGGAGACGAAGATTCGACCGGCCGAGGTTTCGCCGAGTACTCCACCGATCTTTCTTGACGAAGTCACGCGCCGCCAAAAGATTAAGCACATGCTCGTTTTTGCGGTTGGCGCGCTTCTCCTCCTTGCGCTTATCGGCGGCGGGATCTTTGCCTTCTTTCGGTTTCGTGGCGAGGACCCCGAGGCACTGCTCTCGGCGGCATTCGCGCGGTTCTTTGATACTTTGGCGTTTGCGTATGTTGGGGAGGCGAGCGCCGACCTTATGCTCACAGGTCTTCCGGGAAGCGATCGGGAAGATGGGATGATCAAATTTTCCCTGAAGTATAGCGGCAAGCTGGCGAACAGCAGTACCGGCTACGGCGACGGCACGCACAAGGTCGCGTTTAATGGCGGTTGGCAGACGGGAACATCGACGTTCGGCACGAGCGTCGAGTCCGACATTATGATCATCGGGGACGAATTTTACTTTAATATCCTCTCAATACCGAGTGAGAGCGAACTCGATCCGGTATTACTCCGCGCGAACTGGATAAAAGTGAACCTTGCGGAAATTGCCCGTGAGTTTCAATTGGGAGGAACCGCACAAGGAGAAGAAGAATATGGATCTTTCGGCGGCACGGCGGGCGAGCTGACGCTCCGCGTCCTCCTCCAAAAACATCTGCCGTTTCAAGGGAGAGGAAGCCCGGTGCGCGAGGAGATTGACAGCGTCTCGGTTTTGCGCACGCGTATCGTTGCCGACCCCGATCGCCTCGCCGAGCTTTTTCGCGCGCTTCATCGGCGATATGTGAATCGCGATCTGAAATTTACCGAGGAAGAGTTGTTGCGCTTCAAGGATGCGCTCGCGAAACTTTCAGGCGATGTGTGGACGGACGAAGAGACCGGCGCGCTCATCAAGATCACCGTTGCCGCGGATCTCGACGATGATATCGGCGTAGTTCATGTGAAAGGGCCGCTTTCGCTCCAGTTTTCCTTTTCCGGTTTTAATGAGGCACCGCTTTTTGGCACTCCATCGCCCGTTGTTTCGCTGACGGAACTTCGCGCGCAGATGGAAGAATCGAAAAGGTTGAAAACATTGCGTGCGAGCGACGAGATACGCGTTGATCGTGTGACGCTCCTGGTCGAGTCGCTCAAGGCATACTATGAAGCAAAAGGACGATACCCGAAAGAGTTGTCGGAACTCTACGGTGCGAAGAAACTTGCCGAATCTTCCGTTGACCTCGCGACTCTGAAAGATTACCACTATCGCAGTTATATAAAGTCGGGCGTTTATTCGAAGGCCGGGCAGTGTTCTACGACAGGAAAGATCTGCGCGTTCTACCACCTTGGAACCAATCTGTTTGGTCCGGATAATGCCGCTCTTCAATCGGACGCCGATCAGACGACGGCAATTCTCGGATCCGATAAGGCCGGATGCGGGGGGGAAAAAGACGCGGCGTGTTACGACATCGTGTCGCCCGCTATCGCGATAACCACTGCTTCGGCGCCAGCAACCACGACGACAGTCACTGCGCCACTTCGTTGAGTTTTGCGTGGGAGGCGCACTCGTGAATGTGCAATGAAAAAAATACAAGGTGGAACCTTAAGAATCAATCCTGTGCAGAGCAGAGCCACTCACAGGGCAAGTACTCAAAGGTTCCACCTTGTATTTTTTTCATTGCCGACCTAGTACCCCATTAACTTAATCTTGTCATGGACACACCAAAGGCAGCCTTTAAGAATCATGCATCAAAGGCTGCCTTTGGTGGTCAGAATTATGTTGAAGTGGCACTAGGTCGATTTGCGCTCGCAGGCGCTTTCATGTTAAATACAGCAATGGCGTTATTCACCGCAAAACTTGGCATCGACCTCGGGACCGCGAATACGCTTGTTTATGTTCCGGGGAAGGGGATCATTTTGAACGAACCGTCCGTTGTCGCTGTTTCCGAGCGCGACAACAAGATCCTTTCGGTCGGCCTTGATGCGAAAGAAATGATCGGCCGTACGCCGGACGACATCATCGCGTATCGCCCGATGCGCGACGGCGTAATCGCGGATTATCGCGTCACAGAAGCGATGTTGCGGTATTTCATCGGGAAGGCGATGGGGCGGTGGAATATCTTGAAACCCGAAGTGATGGTCTCTGTTCCTGCGGGCGTCACCTCGACCGAACGTCGTGCTGTCATTGAAGCAGCGATGCGTGCGGGCGCGAAAAACGCCTACGTCGTGAAAGAGCCGATCTTGGCCGCGATCGGCGCGGGAATTCCTATCTATGAAGCGCGCGGACACATGGTCGTTGATATAGGCGGAGGGACGACGGACGTTGCTGTCATTTCGCTCGGAGGAATCGTCGCGTCCACCTCGGTCAAATGCGCGGGCAACCGTATCGACCAAGCGATCGCGGACTACATCAAAAAGACCTTTAACCTCGCCATTGGAGATAAAACTGCAGAAGACATTAAAATAAAGATCGGCTCGGCGGTCCCGATCGAAGAAGGGTTCACTATGGTCATCAAGGGCAGGGACTTTATCGCCGGATTGCCGCGCTCGGTCAACGTGACGACGAACGAGATCGTGAAAGCGATTGATAAAGAGTTGCGCGAGATGATAAAGGCGATCAAGGATGTGCTTCAGGAAACGCCGCCAGAGCTCTCGGCGGACATTATCGACGCGGGTATCATCATGACCGGCGGCTCGTCGCTTCTGCGGAATCTTCCGGAGCTTGTGTATCGCCGCACTGGGGTGAAGGCGATCTTGGCCGACGACGCGCTCTATTGCGTGGTCAAGGGGACAGGCGTGGCTTTGGAACACCTCGACACCTACAAAAAAAGTATTATTGCCAAGCGGTAAACCGCCACACGCTTTTGGCACCCAAAGACCGATAGCACGGTTGTCGGTGCCCGACCAACTGGGCAGTACGGGGCTGTCGCCGAATGGCGTTTTGGGCATTTTCGCCGTTTTTGTGTTTTGGGCTTCTACAAATACCGAATTTTAGAGAGAAATATAAAGTAAAATATGGAAACGAAGTGCGGGCACTTCAGGTTGGTTGAGGTACAATAGTTCCATGATGCTTTCCGGAAAAATAACAAAAGAACACCTACACCATGCGTATGTCGTTGAGGCCAAGCGTGAAGAAGGGCTGGCGATGCTTCGCGAGCTCATGAATGAATTCGGTATTGCAACTACGGGAAACCCCGATTTTCACGAGCTCGAGTTCGACGCTCTTTCCATTGATAATGCCCGCGATCTCCGCGAGGCGCAGTCATTTCACGGCGCGGACGGTGCGAAAAAGATTTTTGTGATCGTTTTCAATACCGTCGGACATGAGGCGCAAAACGCGCTCCTGAAAACTTTGGAGGAGCCGACGGAAGGCACGCACTTCTTTTTTGTGACGAGAACGCGTGAACATTTATTGCCGACATTTCTTTCGCGCGTGCAAGTGATAGGAAGAGAGTCATCAGTCATCAGTCATCAGTCACTAGAAGAAAATGCGGGAGAGGAGTTTCTTCGTGCGACGATTGCGGAGCGGATAAAAATGATCGAGCCGATGACGAAGACGAAAACCGACGACAAACCGAAAGCAAAAGAAGATGCCCGTCTATTTCTCGAATCACTCGAACGCGCCCTATATGAAAAATTACCAAAGGCCACCTTAGGTATACCTAAGGTGGCCTTTGGTATCGCCGAGTGCGTTTCCGCCCTCGAAAATGTCATCCTCGCCAAACGCCATCTCTCTAGCCGCTCCCCGTCGCTCAAATTACTCCTTGAACACCTTGCGCTTACAGTGTCGCAAATTGAGAATAAATAAGATGGGTAAATAAAAAAATGTGGGTCCGCATTTTTGCGAACCCACACCGCGTGATTTATTCGGAGACCTTTTTGTGATGCCATTTGAAGTACGTTGCAATCTTGATGACCACAAAAAAGACAATGAATACTACGAATGGCCAGGCTAACTCTTCGACGGTGAAAAACACTGCACCCACCGCGAAAGACAACATTGACAACACAAAATCCCAAACGGTATCTTTGATAAATTTCACTTTTTACCCCCAGTATTTCGTAGTTGATGACCGTGAATATTGTATCACATTATTTAGAATAACGCAAGTTTTGTGTTTTTTGCTATTTTTTGATACAGTATTTCTATGAAAAAGACCCTCAAACTCTACGAAATTCCCGTTGTCGTCGAAAAGGACATGGATGGCAGTTTTTTTGCTGTCGCCCCGTCGCTTCAGGGCTGTTATACATCAGGAAAGACATTTTCTGAAGCGCTTGAAAATATCAAGGACGTCATCGCGCTTATTCTTGAAGACATGAGATCGGCCCGCCAGACAATTCCCAAGCGTAAGCCAGTGAGCTTCATGTCGGTGGAGGTTTTTGCTTGATATGCCGAAACTTCCGCGCGCGAGGGAAGTGGAGCGAGCGTTGAAGAAACTGGGATCTTTTCTCGCGCGGCAAAGCGGCGGCCACGTGATCTATAAAAACAACGACGGGGTGCGGATCCCGGTCCCCGTACACGGAGGAAAGACAATAACCCCAGGAGTCTTCTTTGCGATATTAAAAGACCTCGGCATGAATGAGAAAGAATTTTGGAATTTGAAATAAACTTTTTGTTGCCCATCTTATCTACTCATGTATGTATAATTTCGTCGATTTTAAAACCCGGGTGAACGATATTGAAGAGTGGCTCAAGAAAGAGCTCTCCTTGCTTCGCACCGGGAGGGCGACTTCGGCTATTCTCGACTCGATTACCGTTGAGTCTTATGGCGCACAGTCGCCGATTGCCCACGTGGGAAACGTTACCACCGAGGATGCGCGGACGCTCCGCATAACGCCGTGGGACAAGACACAGGTGAAAGCGATCGAAGTGGCGATCACCAAAGCAAATCTCGGACTTTCTGTTGGCTCCGACGAGAGCGGTGTCCGCGTTATTTTTCCGGAACTGACGGGTGAGCGGAGGGCGCAGATTGTGAAGCTCCTCCACGTCAAACTTGAAGATGCGCGCATCTCGCTGCGCAAAGAGCGCGAAGGCGTGCTGACCGATTTCAAACAAAAAGAAAAGGCCGGCGACATGTCCGAAGACGAACATTTCAAGGCCAAGGCGGAGTTGCAGAAACAAATTGATGCCATGAACCAACACCTTAACGCGATGGCTGAAAAAAAGGAAGCGGAAATTGCCGCCTAAAAACTTGGATCCGATGGCCATTGTCATACTCACAGGACCAGCAGCATCTGGTAAAAATACAGTTGCTAGTATTCTCGCTAAGAAACGAGAGAGATGCGCAGTTATTGATGTAGATCTAGTGCGGTGGATGTATCAACAACCTCACAGGGCGCCATGGGATGGAGAAGAAGGAAAAGCACAGCAAGGGCTTGGCGTAGAGAATTCCATCGAACTTGCAAAAAATTTTGTGAGAAATAATATAGATGTTATCCTTTTGGATGTTGTTATAGATGAAACTGCAAAACTCTATAGAGAACGTTTGCCCGAAGCAAAAATCATTTTCCTCATGCCTTCCTACGAAGAAGCATTTAGGCGATTTTCTGAAAGACCACACACTATCATTGAGGAAGAATTTGAAATTGTTTATGAATGGGAAGAAAAACTCACCGTCTATGATGAAAAAATTGACAACACTGCCCTGTCCGCCGACGAAACAGCGAATAAAATAAATTTGTTGCTGTAAAGAAATTTTCTTCCCGTGTCTATTTTTATCTTCATCATCGTTCTCCTCTTGCTCGTCCTTGTCCATGAGTTCGGGCATTTTATTGTCGCCAAGAAAGCGGGGATTCGCGTGGACGAGTTCGCATTCGGCTTCCCGCCGAAGATCTGGAGCAGAAAGTATGGCGAAACCACCTACGCACTGAACGCGCTCCCATTGGGTGGCTATGTAAAAATTTACGGCGAGAATCCCAATGAGGTTAAGGGGGAAGACGGCAAACGAAGTTTCATCGCCCAGCCGCGCTTCGTTCAGGGCCTCGTCATCGTTGTAGGAATCTTTTTTAACTTGCTTTTCGCATGGTTCCTGTTTTCGGCCGCATTTATGGTCGGCGTTCCCGCGCCGGCCGAAGGTATCGGGGATGGATACCCGGTGAAAAATCTTGAGCTGATGATCACCGGCACAGGGGACGGCTCGCCGGCCGCGCTTGCGGGACTTGCGGCGGGCGATGTGCTCAAAAAACTTTCCGATGGTGGAGGGGTGCAAGCGGTATCAAATGCCGATGAAGTGATCGCTTTTATTTCTCCGCGCGAAGGGCAAACGATCACTCTTACGTATGAGCGGCGTGGCGAAGATTTGTCTGTTAACATAATCCCCGTTTCAGGGATCGTTCCTGATGCCGCGGCGGTCGGTATTTATATGGACATGATAGGGACGCTCCAATTGCCGCCTCACATTGCACTGTGGGAGGGTTTGGAAAAAACTTATCAGTTCACCGTCATGATCGCCGTCGGCATTGCTGATTTTTTGCGCGATGCGCTCTTGGGCCAGTCGGACTTTGACGAAGTGGCCGGTCCGGTCGGCATCGTGCGGGAAGTCGGCAATGCGGCGGGGCTTGGGTTTGCCAACCTCCTCCTTTTTACCGCGCTTATCTCGATCAATCTCGCAGTGATCAATATCATTCCTTTTCCCGCGCTCGATGGCGGGCGACTCCTCTTCATTCTCATCGAAGGGGCCATGCGCCGCCCCATTAGGCCTGTGATTGCAAACGTTTTTAATGCAGTCGGTTTTGCGCTTCTCATGCTCCTCATGGTGGCGGTGACGTATAGCGACATCACCAAGCTCATGCAGTGAAATAACACAATCAACTTGGATGTCGTGAAAAAAATTCAAGGTCTGGCCTTAGGAGCAACATCTTCAAGGCCAGACCTTGAATTTTTTTCACGATGTCCACGCAAAAGCAAAAAATCGCCCCGTGAGATGGCGGATTCGTCTATCTCATGAGGCGAATTTATGTGCGACTTATCGGTTGTTCAATACGGCCTGTTGGCTCCATATACCCGGGCTTTTCACTGGGTGCGTCGTCAAAGATCAGCCAAATGGTGTATCCCAGCGCAACAAGGATGAATAACAGAACAGGGAAGTATCTTTTCAAGAGTATGCTCCCGTAATTCCTTCGGTCTTTCGTGTTCGTGAGTATAGCATGGTTTACGTCGCTGTGGTGGAAAAAGTCAGGGATGTGCGATACAATTTCACCATGTTTCAATCAAAACTATTTACCAAGACACGCCGCGAAGCGCCGAAAGATGAAGTGGCGAAGAATGCTCAGCTCCTTATTCGCGCCGGATATATTGACAAGCTTGCCGCCGGCGTTTACACCTACCTTCCGCTTGGTTTGCGCGTCTTGAAAAAGATCGAGCAAATCATCCGCGAGGAGATGAATGCGGCGGGTGGGACGGAACTCCTTATGCCTTCGTTCCACCCGAAGGAACTTTGGGAAAAAACGGGAAGGTGGAGTACGATGACCGATCTTTACAAGGTCAGCGATTCATCGGGGCGCGAAGTGGCGCTTGGTCCGACGCACGAAGAGGTGGTAACGCCGCTCGTTGGTTCCTTTGTTTCTTCTTATCGCGACTTGCCTGTGTACGTCTATCAGTTCCAGAATAAGTTTCGCATGGAATTGCGCGCAAAAAGCGGGTTGCTGCGTGGACGAGAGTTTCTCATGAAGGATTTTTATTCGTTTCACCGTGACGAAAAAGACCTTGCGGAGTATTACGAAAAAATGAAAGCCGTATACGTGCGAGTGTTTGCGCGCGTGGGTATCGGCGCGCTCACCCACCTCACCTTTGCTTCCGGCGGAAGCTTTTCGAAGTACTCACATGAGTTTCAGACAGTGACCCCCGCAGGTGAAGATACGATTTTTGTTTGCAACAAATGCCGCATGGCCGTCAATAAGGAGCTCAAGGCCGAACAACCTGATTGCCCATCATGCGGAGCGTCCGAGTTTCGCGAAGAGCGGGCGATTGAGGTGGGGAACATTTTTGAACTTAAAACGAAATACTCCGGTGCGTTTTATCTTTCATACAAAGACGAAGAAGGGAAGTCACGGCCGATCCAAATGGGCTGTTACGGTATCGGCTTAGGTCGTGTCATGGGCGCCGCGGTGGAGGCGTTCGCGGACGACAAGGGCATCATCTGGCCGAAAGCCATCGCGCCGTTTGCTGTGCATCTTCTCAACTTGAGTACAGATGATGACGCAGTGTCTAGGGCGGCCCTAGCCCTCTACGAGGAGTTACACGCGAAGGGCGTTGGGGTACTCTACGACGATCGCGCCGGCGTTTCCGCAGGAGAAAAATTCAAAGATAGTGATCTGTTGGGAATCCCGCTTCGCGTTGTGGTGTCAAAGAAAACACTTACGGAGAACAAATTTGAAATAAAAAAAC
>Ga0155394_174_pt1 | contig 19135 bp, 26 predicted proteins | sample RifCSPhighO2_02_FD_106362 | JGI IMG/M metagenome (GOLD analysis project Ga0155394, IMG submission 106362) | Candidatus Lloydbacteria bacterium RIFCSPHIGHO2_02_FULL_50_13 | reverse complement strand
CGTAGCATGCTGAAGCCGTCGCCTGAAGGCGAGGGTTTTCACCCAACCCTGACAGAGGCTATAAAGAAAAAGACCACCCACCTGAGGCGGATGGTCGTATTGAAAAAGGGTGCGACAAGAGTGGCTGAGGTTTAGTCTTGGGTGAATTGGTCTTCTTTTTCCGGAAGCAGGATTTCGACCATTTCATCCATATTCACGTCATAGCGGATACCCCGAAGGGCAATCCACAAACCGCGTTGACGATACTCTTGACCCCCGAAGAGGTCGGTGACAGTTCCCTTGCCGAGCAGAACTCGACGTCACCCGGTTCATCGTCCGCCCAATTGCGAACGCTACGGATGTAGACTAGTCATGAGAGGGAATCCCCGTTGGTTTTTTCCTCTGCGAACTCTGCCGCACGAAAGAAGTATACCCCAGCACTTACTTTTTTGCAAAAGTACGTAAGTGCTGGGGTATAGCACGCCCGAAAGCGTGTCGAGGGTAAGGTGTGGATAGGCCCCCTAGATGAGAAACTCATGCACTGAGCCGTTCTTGACGAGGACGTGCGCAGAAATGTTCGGTGCTCGATCATCAAAAAGAACCTTATACGCCATGCGGATCACCCCTCCGCTCGTGACGCAAACGATACAAGCGTCGCCCTTTTGTGTGCGCAGTTCATCAAAAAGCGCCGAGACCCTCCTGTGGATTGTCTTCCACGAATCTCCGCCATACTTGGTGTAATCGTAGTTGCACAACAACCCCGAACCCTCTTTGACCCCTCCGGTAATCGCGAACTTTTGCTCCGCCGAGAGACCCTCGAGTCTGCCCGCGTGATATTCAATAAGCTCGTCGCGGAAAAGAATGGTTTGTTTCTCAATCCCTTTTTCCTCGCAAATAATCTCAGCGGTTTCACGCGTGCGAAGTAGCGGGGAGCACAATATACGTGTGATGTTATCGGGTAGGTTTTGCGCCGCCAAGAACGCCTGCGCGCGGCCATTCGGATTGAGCGGGATGTTGGTGTCTTCTCCCGGCTGAAATGTTAGCGGGCTGTTATGCGCAGGACCGTCCACGCCATGCCCCAGCACGCGATTCGCGTCGGTCTCCCCGTGTCTGATTAAAAAGAGTTTCATCCCAGAAAGTATAATCAACCACTAATAAATCTATCGAACTCCCGTCGAACCAAAACCGCCGCGGGTGCGATTGTTCATATCGTCCACTTCTTCAAAATCGGCATGCGTGACGGGAATGAAAATGCCTTGCACAATACGTTCCCCGCGCTCAACAACGACGTCGGCATCCGTGAAATTGTAGAGTGCCGCTTGATACTCGTCGTCATTTCCGGAAAAATCCGCGTCACCGATGCCAACGCCGTTGGCCATAGTGAGTCCGCGTTTCTGAAGCGACGAGCGCGCGGCGAGCAAGAGAAAGTGGCCTTCGGGCGGCGCAATCGCGACGTTGAGCGGGACATAACCGACTTTATGCGTTGGAATAGTTGCCCGTTCCCGCGCGGAAAGGTCAAACCCCGCAGCACCGGCAGTTTTATACTCCGGAAGGGGCAAGCTTTTGTCAATACGTTTGATGCGGATTTTTTTGTTCATGTGAAAATTATATACTCCTGCTCGAACATTTCTTGAGCGGAACTGGCAAAAAATTTCGCTGCCGAACTTAAATTTGCGTATCTCCTATATAATAATGGGTCATCAAAAATCAAGCAAAGAAAAAGGGGTGTCCTGTTGCTGGACACCCCGTGAATTGCCTCTCGCCTGTGCTTACTTGATCAACGCATCAAGCTCGCCGAGAAGTTTCGGGCTTATGGGAAACTCCGCCTTGAGCTCTTCGAGTCGGCTTCGGGCGCGCACCCTGCTGCCGGATTGCACTGCCGCGAGGATGACACCTCGACAGGCAACTATCCACTCCACGCCACCGCACTCGAGTTCGCTTGCTAAACGCAGTTCGGCGAGCGAAACCAGCTCATATGCGGTCCGCGTATACGTGGACTTGTCGCTTTTTAGACCTTCGGCAAGGTGAATCGCCAGAGTGACTTCGTGATTCAGGTCGTCGAGCTTGCTCGTGTGATCACCCCGCGACGTTCTTGCTTTGCCGAGAGCCTCTGATGCGAGAGCGTGCAGGTTTATCAGTCGTTCGCGCACGAATATATTCCAGATCATGAGATACGGCTGGCGATCCTTGAGGAGGGCAAGCAACTTCTCCGTCTCCTCTTGGAGTTTGTCGAGTGTGATCATGGCCGTACCCCACGAACACCGATGAACCGGTCCGTCGGCTGGTTCCAGCAACCATTGAGCTGGACGTTTGCCCACCCTTTGGTCGCGTCGTCCCAGTTGAGATACGGGATGTTGGGACTGTAGGGGTCGTTGTGGCCAATGAGTTCCATCAGCTCCTTCGTTGTCGCCGGCCTGAACCCCCACCACTTCACGAGCATCATAATGCGTCGGGCACTCGTGGAAACTGGCAAGCGGAAGATGTTGCCTTGCGGGCGATAGGCCTTCTGGCGCAACACCTTGCCGCGCAGAAACGCTTGAAGCACCCACAGAAAACTACGGACTGCTTTGAACATCGCTTTCAACTTCTTGATCATGATGACCTCCGTTCGTTGGTTTCAGTTTTCGTTTCGCGATAACATTATGCTCGCCACGACTTTGAAAGACCCTTTGCAAAGTAAACCTCCGGCTCTGTTAAAAGGATAGCATGAAATAACACTGCTGTCAATCAGGCAACGGTGGCCAAGAATATGCCTACTCTCATGCATTAGCAGTCCGCCCGCACGGATACCACAGAGAGTACTTCATTTTTCTCAAGCGGGATACCGCTAAAAAAATTAGTCGCTCGAACGCGGCCAATTTTTATCAAGACGTTTAACACGAATTTTTTTTGTTCATATAAAACGCAAAGACTTAGTTCTTCTTGGCACTCAAATAAATGATGGGGAATTTAACTTCTACGTCGACACCTGTTGTGGAGTAGGCAAGATCGTTGGGCGCACTTTGTAAAAGTTGTATTGTTTTTTTGTAAAATTCTTCCGTCTTTTTTTTATCAAAATCCCAATCAACCTCAGCGAATTTTTTAACAGAAAGTGTGTAGAGTCCTCGATACACAACTCGTATGTCGTGAAAACCGACATCCTTTAAATTTGCAATTGCCTCACTTTCTATTACAAGGGAACGATTTTTGACCAAGTCGGATAAACCCGCAATTTCATCCTTTAAATTTATCCACTTAGTTGCCCAGACACTCAAGTCTTCCGTGGGAAAATACGCGTCCCAATCAATAAAATATCCACCCTTTTTAATTAACCTAAAAGCTGTGGCGTCAACGAGTTTTCGTTTATCTTTTGGAAACTCGTGACTTGATGACTTCATGACTACAAGATCAAAATTCTCACCCAATGATTCGTTTTTCAATTTCAAAATGTCTGCCGTAATCGCCTTTTCTCGAGCAAGCCCTTTTTGGATTGCTTTTTCTATTAATTGGCCAGCGTGGTCAAGTAAATAAACATCGTACCCCATTTCGGTAAGCTTGACAGCGAGACTGCCACTACCGCCACACAAGTCTAAGATTGTTTCTGGTTTAATACTTGAAACATAATTAAAAAGGGCGCCGTAATCTTTCTTTGTTATTCCGTTAACATAGTCCTGATTATAGTCTAGATTGAGCTTTTGGTGATTTTGAACTTTTTGTTTCAACATAGTGCTTACGTTTTTGGGTGTTGTGTAATCAACGACCCCGTGGCAGAGACCACGGGGTATGCAAGAGAATGCAGACATGCCACATAGTCTTGAAAACCAAGGTTTTCAAACTTTCCTTAGCGGACATGCGGCAGAGACCGCAGGGTATGGCGAGGACGCTAATCAACTTCAAATGATAGTCCACCCGCCTGGACTCGAACCAGGAACCTACGCGGTATAAGCACGCTGCTCTACCAGTTGAGCTACGGGTGGATGTGGATGGGGTCATCATAGGAAAAAAGCGCATAACTCGCAAACTACGTAATAGGAGAAAAATACAAGGTCGAACCTTAGGAATCAATTCTTCAAGGTTCGACCTTGTATTTTTCAAACAAAAAAACCGAGGAGGCCATCCATGCCGTGCCCTCGGTGTGTTTCATGTATTATCTTTCGCATCGTCAAGAAACCGAAATGCGGCGGTAATCGCCTCTTGATGCGCACGGAGCGCATAGACACGAATCTGATGCGCATCAATGACAGCGGCGCTTGGAAGGATCAGGCCGCCCTTCGTTCGCACATCCGCACCGACTTGGATCACATCGGTCCCACACACATACGCGCGGAAAAAAGGCTTTGTGGAAATACCGCATTCTCCGAATGCCTCGGTGTCTTCCTTGGCCTCTCGCACCTCGATCAGTTTGTGTTCTCGCTCCAGCACAAGACTCCACTCGTTCGCCGCCTCAAGAGTATTGAACGGCCCGAAGCAGAGCGTGACATCCATTGTGATCAAGTAGAGCTCTGTTGTTACGTCAACAGTGACCACATACGGCCGAAGCGCAACAACGGTACTCTCTGCCATTTTGCCTCCGCGAGCAATCCTCTTTTCTCTGTCTATCAGAAAACGGCCTTCCGTCAAACCAGTTAAAATGACAGGTACACAAGGTGGGACACCATGCTTTTAAAAACACCTCAAGCCCAAAAAGAGCGAAGTGCGCCGGCTTAGGGTCCGTTCATTAATAACTTCCCAGTTATTTATGATTACGGCACCTTGTGCTCCGTTCATACTTTAGAGCCTGTTCAAAGTCTTTTATGCCGCCCCAAAAAGCGACATTTCACAAGGAAAAGCCTTTTTCGGTCTCCAAGATGCTCTGGCATCATGTCACCCTCCAAAACATTTTTCCTTGCAAAATCTCATCTTTTTGGAATCGCCAAAAAGGCCTTGAACAGGCTCTTAGGGAGGTTATTTATGAACGTGGCCTTATGCGACAATATAAGGAAGGAGTCCCATGAAGCGCGCGCGCTTCACTGCGAGCGCGAGCATGCGCTGTTCTTTCGCCGAAAAGTTCGTACGTTTGTTGGTTAAGATCTGTCCGTTCGGCGTGAGAAACATACGCAAAAGGTCGACGTCTTTGTAGTCGACACGCTTGATGTTGTTTGCGGAGAGATAGCCTTGTTCTTTTTTCATGGTTAATTTTCTTAGTGAGGCTTGGCGAACTTCAGAAAATCACCACCCCTCACTTGCCCGTGTAATTTACAAATTTCTCAAATAATTTTCTGCCTTGAGTACCCACGACGTGTTCAGCTGATACAAGCAAGTGTGGGATGACTTTGTCAAGTGAATGACTTGACAAAGTCAAAATGGAATATCATCAGGATTAATATCTTCTTCGGGGTATTCGATCGTCTGCAGTTCCTCTTTTGGCGCGTCGGTTTTCCCTTTGGCGGGAGCGCTCGCGCTCGTCGTCATGCCTGCGCCGCCGGACTTGGGGCCAAACTGGAAATTCTCAACAACGATCTCGGTGCGGTACTGCTTCTTCCCCTCTTTGTCGTCCCAACTTCGCGTCTGAATGCGTCCGTCGACAAAAAGAGGGGAACCTTTCTTGCAGTATTGGTGAATGAGCTCCGCCGGCTTGCCAAACGCGACGACATTATGAAAGTCGACGGACTCCTGCTTCACTCCCTCCTTATTCTTCCACGTCCGATTCGTCGCAACGCCGAACGATGTGACCGATATCCCGCTCGGGAGCGCCTTCATTTCCGGATCGCGCGTGATATTGCCGTAAATAAACGCCTTATTTATATACATTGTAATTTAGTTAGTAGATCGTAGATCGTAGATCGTAGAAATGCATTGCGCGACTTGTGCTCTGCGTTCTTACAGACTACGCACTACGGACTAAAATTGCTCAACTCAACGACTAAGGCATTGTCATAAAACAACATGATCGTCTCGCTTACATCTTTAACCCCACCTTCAACTTTTCTTCAATCTCGGAATCTTCGTCGTAGTCCGACTACGCCAGAGCTTCCGCTCAATCAGAAAAGCTGAATCTGGGGCAAATCTGAAACCGAATCCGACCATGTTATTTTATGACAATGCCTAACTTATGACTAATTCTTCAATCGTCTTGTCGAGTTCTTCTTCGGTCATCGTCGGTTTCTCAACCACGGCCTCCTTCACGCGAGGAGCTTCTTCAGCGCGTTTTTCTCTCAATACTTTCTTTGGCGCCATCGTATTTTCACGAACCGTCTTTAGCAAAATGTACCGCAAGATGTACTCGTCTTTCTTCAGCGCTTCATCGAGCTTCTTTATACCTTCCGGCTCGGCGTCGAATTTCATCCAACCGAAATACGCCGAGTGGTGCGTGGCGCGCTTGTTCGAAGTGACTTTCACCATCGGATAGGCGAGGTCAATATGCTTAGGATACTCATCAGAGATCATTCTCCCGCCAACCGACTCGACCACATCGCGCACCGCAGTCACGCGAACGCCGAGATTGTCCTCCGCAACAGTCGGAATGATATGATAGCCCACCTCATACACTCGCGCGTCGGGCGTCATTTTGTCTATCTCATTTTCTTCCATAATTTATGATAGAGGCATACTAGCAAAGTGGTCTAAAAAAGTCAAAACCTAACCTCATAAAAAGAAAAGAGGGTCCGCTATGTGCAGATTCCCTCTTTATGCCCGTGGCAGATATTTATATAAGCAACCATCGGGTAGCGTGGGTATTAGTGAGTGTGGGTCCCATTCCCACACCACGGTCCTGAGTCCGTCGGGATTCCAATCAGGCCATCCGATGCTTTACTTCATCCCCGAGGGAGCGCCGCTAAACACTTCCGCATCGCAAGAAAAGTTTAGCAAGTTTTATGAAATCTGTCAAGGCAATTTCTGTGGCTCAACTAGGGCCTTAATTTAAAGGCCTTGCGCGCGTTTTCTGTGAGCAAGTCACTCACGACATCTTCGTCTTCCCCGCGAATACGCGCGATGGCTTTTACTGTCTCAACAACAAACGCCGGTTCGTTGCGCTTGCCGCGATGAGGCAGTGGGGCAACGTAGGGAGCATCGGTCTCCGACATCATGCGGTCGAGCGGAATGTATTTCACGACCTCGTCGTAATCGTGGGTGAAAGTGAGTACACCGGTGAAGGACATTGTAAAACCGAGATCAAGAAACTGTTTCGCGATCTCGACGTTGCCGACAAAAAAGTGGATGTTGCCCCGAACGCCATGGTGATTTTTTAACATCGCGATAATGTCTTCGTATGCGTCCACCGTTCCCATGGAGGAGGGGCGACCGTGGACCATGAGCGGCTTTCCGACTTTTTCCGCGATCACGATCTGGCGCTCGAAGAGGTCACGCTGGCGAGAAAATACAAGGTCTGGCCTTAAAGCTGTTTCCCCAAGACCGAATCTTGTATTTTCCGTCGGCCAATAATAATCGAGGCCGCATTCCCCTATGCCGACGACACGCGAGTGTTCTGCCTGTTCGAGATACCACGCATCGTTAAAAATTTCTTCGTTTTTATCAGTCGGATGCTGGCCGATGGTCGCCCAAAGGTTGTCGTGTTTTTCGGCAAGCGCGATCGCATCTCCCGACATCTTTCTATCTGTGCCAACGACGATACTCGCCACCGCCGACTCGCGCATACGCGCCAAAACTTCCGGCAAGTCGAGCGCATATCGTTTGTCGTTGAGATGCGAGTGAATATCGAAGTGACGAAAAGGCATAGACGAAATCATAGCATATGATCAAAAAAATGAAGCGGGTAGTGAAAAAACTGTGGTTTGAACAAACTCACGCGGTAGCATGAGTTTGTTCAACTCTTCAAACACAAAAAGTCTTTAAGTTTTGTTTGGCCAAGAGAGAAATTGATCGGCAAACTTTTTTGTCCGGATCACTAGCCGATAATTCTCCATGTCGCTCTTGTCATAAAAATGCGCGGCGTTTGTTTCCGATCTGCCTCCACGCACATGCCGCTCAATAGTATGCGTGCGCAGGCGCTCGAGCTCGTCGTCCAAAAAATAGGTGTAGTCGAGCTCGTCGCGGACAAACTGCCACCCCGCGTCACCATGAAGAAGCCAGAGTCCTTCCAGAATGAGGAGTGCATCCGGCTCAGAAATCGCGATTGCATTAGGCACAGGATCGTGAATAGTTCGGGAATAAACGGGAAAGCGGATGGCGGCACCCTCGCGAAAATGCACAAGCTCGCTCGCCAAGAGTTGCGTGTCGTACGTATCGTAACGACCCTTCACCTCTTGCAAGTTTACGCCATCCTTCTCATGCGTCGCGAGATATTCATTCGGAAAATGGAACGCATCGATAGAAACAGTCTCAACATGAAAAGTGGTCTTCCGCCCACGAGCCAACCCCTTCGCAAGTGCAACAAGCACTGACTTCCCCGCCCCCGATGGCCCGGCGATGCCGAAAACAGCCCGCGACTTTCCAAAACGTTCATAACGCAGAAACATGTCGTTGATAACCTTGCCCACAAACTCTTTCTGGTCAGCACTCATCCCCGAAATATCGATTTCCTGATCGGTCACGATAACTCTTTTTGGAAACTCCGGAATGTCTTGCATTGTTTTAGTATACCCCGTAGTAGAACAGAGCTCACTAACAATGGGCAATCCCTTCTAAGGAAACCACTCGCACTCAAAAGACGGCCTAAGAAGCACGCCCCGTAGTAGACAGCTTCCGAGTGGGATTTATACGAGGTTGGCCGTCTTTTGGGTGTGAGTGGTTTCCTATTGATGGGAAGTCGTCCGTGTTATATTGAATGAGCATGCACATCGTCTACGCATTCGAAGAAGCACCGACCAGTTACGCCAAATCCATCTTTTTGGCGGGACCGACACCGCGAGACGAACGCACGCCCTCGTGGCGCCCTAAAGCACTGCGCATCCTTGAGGAATCGGACTACGATGGCGTGGTGTTTGTTCCCGAAGCGCGGGACGGAAAGTGGCGTAAAGACTATGATGGCCAACTTGAGTGGGAAGAAAAACATCTGCACTTGGCGGACTGCATTCTCTTCTGGATTCCGCGCGAGCTCACGCACATGCCCGCATTCACCACCAACGACGAGTGGGGCACTTGGAAATATTCAGGTAAATGTGTGTTCGGAGCTCCGGCTGACGCGCCAAAAACAAACTACCAGCGTTATTACGCAAAAAAACTGCTAGTGCCAAACACGGAAACACTCGAGGGTACGATCATGCTTGCGCTACAGACGCTCGGTGACGGTGCAGTACGCACGAACGGCGAGCGAGAGGTGCCGATCCATATTTGGCGCACATCGCACTTCCAATCATGGTATCAAGCGCAAAAAAATGCGGGCAACCGCCTTGACGGCGCAAAGGTTATTTCTGTTTTTCGTGTCGGCAAAAAGAAAGAAATAGTGTTTCTCTTTGTGCTTCATGTCAATGTTTTTGTTTCAAGTGAGAGCCGAAACAAAACAAACGAGGTGGTGGTCGCAAGGCCGGATATTTCATCGATCCTGCTTTACCATCCGGGAAAAACATTCAATGAAACTGAGGTTGTGCTCGTTAGGGAATTCCGTAGTCCAGCCACGACAAGAGACGGAAATATCTGGGAGTTGCCGGGCGGGTCTGCATCAAAACCCTCAATGGGGCCTCGCGAGAATGCGGTAGAAGAACTGAGCGAAGAAACAGGATTTCATATTGACCGCTCTCGCCTTAGGATACACGCGCCACGACAATTGGCTGGAACGCTTTCTTCGCACAAAGCGCACCTTTTTTCCGCGCAGATCACGAAAGAAGAACTCGAGTGGCTTCATGCACGTAGGGGGATCATGCAGGGGGACCCTAGACACAGTGAGAGGACCTTCGTGGAGATTAAAACAGTTCGTGATATCCTTAACTCTCCCGAACCCGACTGGACAACCATCGGCATGATTCTCTCAGCCATCGCTTAATCACGAATGTCCCCAAGAAACATGGGGGCGTTTTTAGTCCAGTAATACCATTGGAGCCATTTCACACTCGGAGGCACTTTTCATGGAAGCTCTCAAGCGTTGCGCGATTTCTGTCGTCTGCATTTTCTTTGCTGTTTTAGCGTCGGCAGGAATGGTCTGGTGTGACATAATATTCAAAAGCTTTCACGCAGCAACTTTCTGGGAAAAATTCGCGAATGTGTGGCTGGTCGTCGCTGTCATTGCCGGCTTCATAGCATTTGTCCTGCTCCTTATTGCTTCAGTTGCTGTTCCCTTCAAACCGGCAGAGGCAACTCTCGAGATCTTCAAATAATCACCGCACCTAACATTCCTGCGAACACAGCGCAACAGCCCTGCAATACGGGGCTGTTTTCTTTTGCAAACCATCAACTTGGACGTCGAGAAAAATACAAGGTCTGGCCTTAAGGCTGTTTCCCCAAGGCCAGACCTTGTATTTTTCGACGCCCAAGTGATTAAAATCGCTCTTTGAGATACTCCCACAATGGCTTCCCGACGCCGCGATGGCCTTTTGCAATAATAACCGTTTTCCGTCGGCATTGTTTTGCCACTTGCTCGGGAATAGAGCCGACGCCGATAGCCCGTGTGATGCGCCCGCGCGCGGCGGGGAGGAGAACAACGTCGTAGAAATCCTCTGCCGCCTTCATTATTCCCGATGCGAGATAGTCGGAGTAGACGATCTTTGATTCCACGCCCTCCGACACTTTGATCTTGAGTTCCTGCACACGCTCCTCGAGAATTTTTCGGTAATACTCATCTGCCTTCCCGCGTACATCTTCGGGGACGACGATAGCAACGGTCACTTTGGCGCCATAAGCGTGCGCAAGCGCGGTAGCCACCTTACCCGTAAACCGAAGATTGGGATTGGCATCAATGGCAACGGGAAGAAAAATACGATCCATCTTTTCACTGCTTCCCAGCTTAACCGTAAGCATGTCGCACTTCGCTCGATGGAGCACGACGTCAACCTTGCGCCCAAAAACAAATCCCTTGGTATCAACATCACCGTCCCAATTCATGAGCACGAGGTCGGCGTTCTCAGCGGCAACTGTTTCAATGATAGCTTCAGGAATAGACTCGGCAGCAATGAGACGCGTATCGACGTTCAGGCGTTTCTTTTCCATATCCTCCTCGATCGCGCGAAGTACGTGTTCTTCCTGCGACGAATGATACGCATGGTGAATGTCCGCACCCTCTTTGCGTTCATGGATTCGAAGTGCGATCAGGTCTCCCCCTTCTTCACGGGTCATCGCGGAAGCGATATTGAGAAATTTGCGCCAATCATCCTCGTCGCCAACGGGGAGCACAACACGATACTCGCTTTTTGGATGAAAACGCACTGAATGTTCATAGACGACGTCCCGCGCATGCGCTTCGCGTTCGACGCGCTTTGCGTAGCCGAGATAATTTACCAGTCCCAACAAAAGCCACACGCCGAAGAACTCGATGGCCGTCGGAGAGACATGGAAAAGCGCGACACCCAACACGATGTAGCAGGCGACCGCGGCAAGCGGCAGGTACGGTTCGAACGGTACGATATACTGCCACTTTGCCTCAGGCTTTTCGCGGCGCAATTGAATATAGGCAAGATTGAGCTGGAGAAAAAGTCCGATAAAAAGAATATCGGCAAGTCCGGCAATGTCGCGAAGCGGAAGAAAGACCGCCGCCGCAATGATGATCACCAGCGAAAGGAGGAGTGCGCGCGTCGGCACATAATAGATCGGGTGCATGACGCCCAATTTCTGCCAGATGAGCTTGTCGCGCCCGAGCGCAAAGAGGACACGCGACGAAGAGTAGATCGTTGCGTTTAATGCCGCGAGATTTGCAAGAAGACCGCCAACCAACATGAGTACATAACCGAACGGCATGAACTGACTTCCCGAGACGACCATCGCTCGGTCGGCCACCCCGCCGATGAATTGCCATGATGGGACGCCTCCGCCGTCGGTCGCCGCGATGATGACGATAGCGACCAGAACATAAACGACTGAAACGATGCCCCATGAAATGAAGAGCCCGTGCTTGAGTACTCTCGCCGGATCCCTTACTTCTTCTCCGGCCTGCGCCTGGATCTCAGACCCCTCAAAAGCAATATAAAAGAGCGCCGCGGCCTGCAGCACGCCCGCGATGCCCATCGGCAAGAAGGCAGAAAAATTGAACGCGACAAGATCGGGATGAAATGCCGCCTGCTTTAACCCAAAAAGGAGAAAGGCTCCTAACAGCGCGAGTATGGTGATGACAATCGCTCCGCCGATCTTTCCGGAGAGTTTCACGCCGCGATAGTTGATGAGACCAAAAAGGATAACTGCACCAACAGTAAAAAACGTGCTCCACGCGGCCCCGCTCCAACCCCCGTGCGAGAGCCCGAGAAAGTCGAAGAAAAATTCCTCAGCGATGATGCCGAACGAAACTGCATAAAGAGAACAGGCGACCGCCGAGGCCATCCACGAAAACCACCCCGAGAGAAAGCCTTGCACGGGACCAAGCCCGTTCGTTACCCAATGATATCCGCCGCCTGCAGCGGGAAATGTTGTTGCGAGCGCAATATACGAATTCAGGTTGATGAATGCGATCGCGGAACCGAGAAGCATCGCGAGCACAAGCCCGCCGCCCGCGAGCCCCGCCGCGTGACCGAGTAGAGTGAAAATTCCTCCGCCCAATAAGGCGCCGATGCCGAGGAGAGCGACTTCGGGAATGCCGAGCGTGCGCGCAAGGCGAAGTTCGCCAGTTGTTGATTTGTTCTTTTGCTCCATAATTCAGTAGAAAAAATTCCGCACGATGTTGCACAACGATTATACATTGAAAAAGCGCTTCGGGCGAAGCGCGTGATGGTTGCGAACAACAAGACCGAAAATCAATGGTAGTCTTTCGGAAAACTGAGCATATCATAATACAAAAAAGAACATGCCGTTCGTTCCGAATCGCTCATGACATCAAAAGGGAGTTCGTGCGCCTTAACATTGCCAAGACGAAGGATATTTTTCGCCAACACGCGCAGACGAAAACGCAATGCCAAAAGAAAGTTTTCCGGCGTGGTACCGACGAACTGCAAAACACCGCCGGCTACGGCTGAAAAAAATTCCTCCGATGTTGCACTGTGATACAAAAGACGTCTCTCGGTCACTTGCCGACGCGACAATCCTGCGCCGTCAAAGACCCACGTGGTACCGGGCGACAATTTCTCGGTGCTTCTTTCGGAAACTGCAAGTACGATTGAGAGGCGGTTGTGGAGCATCATCTTTATGGCGTCAACGCCACCATTGCAGAGCCATTGTGCAAACGCCTCTTTCTCAAGTTTGACCGACATTTTCCTTTCGGCAGTCGTCATCACGCGAGATCTCTCCGGGAACGAAACATCTGCATTCAAACTACGTCACACGTAAAGAAAAGTCAAGGAAAACTGCAATGTCTATTTATTGGGAGCGCCCAGAATACCTCGTTGGCTTTGCCACGAGGAAGAATGGGCGCAAGGTATGTGAGGGCGGGCGGCGGCCCGCACCTCTTCCAAAAAAACTTGCCCGTTGTTCCGCCCGCCAAATACCCCGTCGGCTTGCCGCGGGGATTGGACGGGTGGACAAGTTTATTTGCTATCGCGGCCAAATAGGACTTTTCTGCTCTTTTTTGTTAACCAAAAGACTCTTTCACAAAAACAGTTTTGGTCGGACTCGTATGCCCACGACGGATAGTGACGGCATCATAAGGAACGTCAAAGTACTCGGCAAGGAGTTCGCGTAGACGCTCGTTCGCCCTCCCCTCTTCGCGCGGTGCGGAGACAGAAACGAGAAAACGGCCATCATGTGCAACCATGATGGACTCTTTCTTCGCGCCCGCAGTAACTTTTACCCTGTATTCCATCCCTTTCAAAATCACCGGTGACGAATTAAAAACTGTTTTCCATATTCGAATCAACAAACTCCTCATCTGACGTCGACAGATGTTTTCCATACACAGGAGTACTCTCACCAATCTTTTTGTTATACTCCGTCATTTCGGCGCTCGCATTGCGATGTTCTTTGGTCAAATAGTTCGCAATCTTCCGCGCAACCCACCCGTCTCTCTCGGAAGGACGAATCCACCAGATCACCGTTTTGCCGCCCTTAAAATCGTCGCCCCACACGCACCATTCGGGTTTTTCTTCAAATCCGCAACAATGTTGCGAAACGAGCTGTTCAAAATCCCTCGCCCTGTCGACACCGGTAATCTCAAGAAGATCAGGGTTACTCGCCGCAACGATGAGTTTTGGTTTTTCTTGATTAGTCATAAACCCTTTTACTTTAATAGATGCACAATAGCCTCTCCGAACGCTACCGCCGAAGAAGGTCCGTCCGCAGTGACGGTGCGCCCATCGACGACAACAGGCTTCGGCTCATACGAAACACCCGCTTCACGAAAAATCTCCGGCAGTTTAGTATCCCCGTTCGCGCCGGTCGCTCGCTTCCCGCGAAGCACGCCCGCTTTGGAAAGTATGCGCGGCGAAATACAAATAGCTCCGTACGGCATTCCTTCGTGGGCTTCAGCATCCTTCACAATACGCGCGGTTTCGTCATTGTCGAGCGACTTCAATGCACCGGATCCGCCGACAATGAACACGCCGTCATAATCTCCCGCATCAACATCGCGAAGCGCAACATCTACCGACACGTGCTCGCCCATGTTCGACACCGCACCGCCTGTCTCCATGCTTCCGGTCACCACAGTGTGTCCCGCAGCCAGAAGTACGCGCTTGGGGTCGTGGTATTCCTTGGTCTGAAAACCATCTTGGGCGATGACGAGCAGTACTTTTGCCATGGAGTGATTATAGCAAAAAGCTCCGCATGTGATAACAACAATGCGGAGCAAAAATGTCGTCAGTGCTTTTGCGCAATCATGATCAGTCTCTTGGAGTCAAGCGTGAACGGCGCACCATCGAAACCGCCAAACAATTCCTGTGGATCAAAACCGGCGGTCCTCAGCACATTTGCCAGCTGTGCTGGAGAATAGAAGCTGATTTCCGTACTCCTGTTTTCTTCACTTCCCGTGGCGATGTCCTGAAAGATTCCTTCGTCCGTTGTTCGATTGCGCCAAAAGTCAAAGACCCTTTTGTGGAGATGCCGTTTCGTACCATCCAGACTCAACACCCAGTTATCGTCTCGCCAATTGCGCACGATCCAAAACAAACTCATGGTATCGATGAAAATACGCGCCTTGGGTTTCAGTGCGGCATGGAGCGAACGAAGGGCCGCAAGATCATCCGATTCGCTCAAATAACCGAGTCCCGCCGTAAACAAGTTTACCGCATAATTCGCTTGAATATCCGGCGGTGTTTCCCGAAAGTCCGCATGTACCATGTCGAGATTTACGCCCTCCTTTTTGGCATATGCTTCGGCACGTTCAAGGTAGTCTTTTGAGAAATCAAGAATGGTGAGTTTGAATCCGCGCTTCGCCAAAGGCACAGCATGCCGACCCCACCCTCCGCACCAATCAAGAATGTGGCTTCCCGATTTCGGCTGAAGTAAATTGAGCACGCCGCTTAATTCCTCGTTGGTCTCCTTTTGGCCAAGCAAGCCCATTGCGGTGTATGCTCGACCATAGTAGTCACTAGACCCAAAGTACGAGCATATCCAAGATTGTTGCGTTTTATCCACGTGTGATTCCTTTCTCTGGTTGTTAAATGGCCACCGCGCCTTAATTGACGGTTGCGCGGTGTGATCCCGTGGGATCAAAACCACCCCGAGCGAATTCCCGGGGTGGTTGATAAAACTCAATTGAAAAAGATTTCAGAGTTCCATGAATCGCCCAAGGACAAAAGCTCCGCACGAAAGAAAGTTCGTGCAACCGATTTCCATCACGCGTGGTGCAACATGGTTATTCATATACTTTAAGGTTAGCATGAGCGAACGGTTTTGTCAAACATTTTGTCTCTTTTTTGTTTTCTCCAAAAACAAGACAAAAAAATCCGCACCAATACAGGAAATGGGGCGGATGTCGTCACGTGTTATGGCAATCGTTCGAGCAGTTGAATGCGTTTTTCCAATTCGCCCAAGCCGGGGCCATCAATCATCTCTATTAAAAAATAATCAACGGTTTCCTTGAGGGCGGCAAGCATGTCCTCTCTTCCGACCCATTCGGCCGCAACGCGGTCGGTCTCCTGTTCGCACGAAAGACGAAAAATTGGCAAAGGAAACTCGCGGTAGTCAGCACAGGCGCGGGAGTCGACAGTCACCTGATGGGCCACTTCATGCGCCACGATCGCGCGCAGATGTTTCTCCACCGCTTGCGCAAAACGCCGCCCCACACCAATCACAAGCACATTGCCGGACTTGCGCTCAAGCATTGCGGTTCCCGCCAAAAGTCCGTTCGGGTTATCACTTTCGCAAATGATTATCTGCGATACGACAAGTTTGGCTCTTTGCGAAAATTCCTCCGCGTATCCGTACAGTTTCCGGTCATTTGACGGAAACCACATGTTACCCACAACAGAAACGCACAGATTCTCCCTCTCGTTTGTGTCAACGGCGGCGAACGCCGGAATGGCAAGAAAGGCAAAGAGCAGAACGAGTAACTTTTTCACACAGACCTCTTCGCTGTTTTCTTTTGTGATACTACCACGAGCGACTCTGCGGTCAAATTTTCTTTGGAAAGAATAGCGGGATACATTCAGCAAAATAGAAACCGCCTCGTTTTATTGAGGCGGTTAAATCGTGGCAAACCTTAACGAACGGAGCCGGTCTTTTGATACAGCTCCCGCACAGGAAGCCAGTCCTTCTTTAACACGCTGAGCAAAACGCGGTCCCAATAACACCCCCCGCGAAAGAGGCGAGACTTTTGTACTCCTTCAACTTTGTATCCACAGTGTACATTGTACGCAATGCTTCGCTTATTGAAAGCAAAAGCTGAGGAGGACACCGTGTGGAGATTGAGAGTGTTGAAGGCATAATCAAGCAAAATCATTTTTGCATCCGTGCCATAACCCTTTCCCCAATAATCCGTGTCGCCAATTAACGCTCCGGTAGTCGCGTTGCGATTTGGCCAGTCAAAGTCATGAAGTGATATGACCCCGATGAACTCTCGGGTCTCCTTATTCACAATTCCAAGCGCGACTCCTTTGCTTGTGTCTCCTGCACGGTCGATGAAGTCTTCTTCGTTTTTCAGAGTCTGCAGAAATACCGTTGCAAGATTGTGGCGAACATCGGGATTGTTAATCCAATGCTGTAATTTCTCCACGTCCGTTCGCTTATCCAGTGGGCGCAAGACAACCTTGTGGCCTTGGAGAAGAGTGGGATTTGACTTTATTCCCTATAATTTGCTAGCATGTATGTAGGCGTTTGGAGGGTTCGCCCTCTCACGGCTTCCAAGCTGTAGCCAAACGCCAACAAAGAACCCGCCATTGGCGGATTTTTTGTTTTTTGTCTTTCTTTTTCTAGTCTTCTTCCGGCACTCCGTCATGCAATATTCTACTTCTTGTTTCTGCATTCATTCCCCAGAACGGAATGATGCTCCAAAAAAACTTTTGTCCATCCTCGATCTGTTTAATGATTATTCTTACCCGATTTCTTTTTAACACCGCGATAAATTCATAATAACTTACCGGTTTTAAGATAGTGTCTGTGCGACTGTGTACGCGTACCCGCTCAAACTTCTCCGTTTCGAGTATACCCTGTAGTGTGTGGGATGACCGCAATATTTCCGGCGCCAAGTTGAGCAGTTTGAATCTCATGTACTGATCCTGTTCCGAGCGAGCCCTCTCCCTCCGTTTAAATTTAAGATGCTCAAGACCTTGTACCCCAAAAGAAATCTTTTCCTGAAAATACGGGCAATAAACCTCGTCAATTGATTTGTAGAGTACTTCGCCTTTTTCCTTTGCTTCTTTAAATTTGTTGCTCGGTAAATTCAAGCATAATAACCGATAGTTTATCATAACTCCTCCGACAATGGCCTTGGTGATACAATGGGACCAATGCCGCCGGATGACCCCGTAGTACATCAAGACGCTGACCGCGGGGCAAGCCAAGCCCAAATTCCTTCCACGCCGCCCGTGGAGCCGGTGCTTGGAGGTCAGAACCAAGGTCTCACCTTAAATTCCAATTCTCAAGGTGGAGAGACCTTGTCCGTCAATGCTTTATTTTAGCCCCTTTTTGCTCTCGGGGTTTTTGATGTAGTTTTGCTTTGTGACGATAGAGTGGCGGAGGCGGGCTTCGAGCTTCTTTCTCGCGCCGCCGGCAATGTCGCCGCCGGCCATTGCGTCGCTCTGGAGTTTTGCTACACCCCTTGAATCTTCAGTGCGATGAATTTCTGTCGTGGCACGTTCGCCGAGCATGTTGAAGATCACTTCGAAATCGCACCACAAGAGTACTTCTTGTTTTCTAATTCGCTTTGCTCATAAGAAAACAAAGTCGTCTATGTGATCACGCAAGTTCTCTCGTTTCAGTCCTTTGAGTTTTTTGTACTCACTGGGTGTTACACCAAGCGTCGCCTTGGAAATTTCCGCCGTCAGGAGTTCGTAGTCCTTGTCCTCCCTCGCCCCGCGCCCTTTCCACTCATCCGTGGGTTCCTCGCGAATCGCGATACCGCGCATGCGTTTCTCTATCCAGTCCGGACTATACCCCTTGAGTTTGTAGAGCATTCGCGTCCTTTTGGTGGCTAACTCCGGATTTTCTATCTCCCGCACTCGTTCGTAGCCGACTTTTGCCAACCAACGCTTGAATGGCTCGGCTTTGGGGGACGGGATTGATTGAATAAGGCGAAAAACGCCTTCGGTGTGCCAACAATAGGCCTTTTGTATCCCTCCCGGAGTTTTAGTATCCAGCATAAGATAAGTGGTGGTACACATTGTACCCCTCCTTTGTCAGTCAATTTTGCCAACTCTTCATCTCTCTCCTTGAGCCGCTTGAAATACTGCGACGGATCACGCGAGTCGGTTAATGTTTCGATAATATCATTAACGACAAACCACCATTCTCCTTGATGGAGAATTTTGCGAACTTCTCGACCCTTAAAAAGAGAGATTTTTGTGCCTTCCGGCTCCATGGGAGGATCTTGGCGGGGCGCATTAGGGGGCGGAACCATGCGCCGTATTTATCGTCAATCCTTTTTCTGGTATCAGCTCACAACTCCGAGTGTGATGTTTTACGCAAGCCCACTGTCATTGCGAGCAGAGCGAAGCAATCCGGTAATTCTTTATGCAATTTCTCTGGATTGCCACGGCCTAAAGGCCTCGCAATGACAACGTTACTCGGTTTAGTG
>Ga0155394_151_pt2 | contig 19170 bp, 21 predicted proteins | sample RifCSPhighO2_02_FD_106362 | JGI IMG/M metagenome (GOLD analysis project Ga0155394, IMG submission 106362) | Candidatus Lloydbacteria bacterium RIFCSPHIGHO2_02_FULL_50_13 | reverse complement strand
CCGTCTCTACCCAAGACCACTTTGTGATAGAGCGTGCCGCGCGGCGCTTCGACGACGCCGATGCCCACTGCTTCGCGGGCGGGTTTTTTGATGAGCGGCTCCGGTGTAAAAGTGCGGGTCGTCACAATCTCGATCGCTTCGTCTACGGAGTGGAGGACTTCGACCGCCTGCGCGAGGTTGTTGTGGAAGATGTTGGTGGATGGGAAGAGCGCGAGCGTGTCGGGGATCGATTCCTTGGTCTTTGGATGAAGCTTATCCTTTGCGATGTTGATGCGCGCGAGTGCTCCCACCATATAGCTTGCACCTTTATAGCGATAGGCGGACGCCTGCGAATAGGGGAGGACGACATGCTCAAGGAGACTGCGGTATTCTTTTTCGGGGAAGACCTCGCCGCGGCTTGTGCGGATCGTCCCTTTGATATAGCCGAAGTTGCCGTCCGGAATGAGCGCCTGGTAGTTCGTCTTGCGGTCGAAGTGAAACGGCTGATCCTTGAAAATTTTGATTAAGCGGAGTACGGCAGGACGAACCGCTTCGAGCTTTTTTACCGCTTCGTCAATGCCCGCCTTGTCGGGGAAATGGAGAAATCCGCCGATGGTCGGATATTGCGCGTGCACCGAGCGTCCCGCGATAAGAGTGGCGAGGAAATTGCCGGCGGCCTTGATGTCAAAACCGTCGTGGAGAATCTGGTGCTCCTCAGGGATATTCTCGTCGAGATCGAGAAATGCGTCCTTGCCGTAGATATCTGGGAGCGAAAAAAGGTACAGATGAAGCGCGTGGTCGCGTACGATAAGGCCATGCATGGTAAGCGCCCGCAAAACGTCCGTCTGTTCGGATGGGGTGATATCGAGCGCGTCCTCGCACGCTTCGATAGCCGCCATGATGTGCGCGTTCGAGCAGGTCCCACAAATGCGCGCCAAGTGCGCCGGTATCGCCATCACGGATTTTCCCTTCATTGCTTCAGTAAAGAAACGTTTGTATTCAAGCGTACTGAACTTCACGCTAGCGACTTTGTCGTTCTCCACTTTCACCGCTATCGAGGCGTCGCCCTCAATCTTGGTGATGTGTTCCATTGAAATATCAAATGTGTGCATATGTGTTTAGCGCGTCTAAAATTTTGTTAACTTTATTTCACGCATTCAAGTCCATAGAAAGTACAAGGTGAAAGACGACCAACTTCTCCAAGGTCTCACTTTTCAAAGCCAAGGAGACCTTAGGTTGCCTTTCACCTTGTACTTTCCGAACTGCCCTCGGATGCGACTGGTGCGGGTTGTGGCAAAAGGTCGGGGCGCATTTCGGCGACGAGGCCGCTCACTGCTTTTAGGAAGATATCGGTATTCATCGGGCAACCGGGGACTGCGGCATCAACCGTGACGACTTCCGAAACCTTAAGCACCTTGGGAAGCGCACCGAATTTTTCGACAAGAAAGTCGGTCGCCGCCTTCTGCTCCTCATTGAATGTGTTGCGTTGAGCGGAGAAACCCCCTTCACACGCGCAGGTGCCGATGGCGACGAGTTTTGTCGCGAGACTCCTTATGAGCTTTAGTTTTTTAACCTGCTCCGGCGCAGCGATCGCCCCCTCGACGAAAGCGATGTCGAACGGACCCATGACGTTGTTGTCCTTCAACACTTTTGCGTGACGAAAGTCGAATATGCGCTTCCATTCCTGCCAGTGGTCGTTCATAAGCTCGGTGAAGACGATCGTTGAGTCTTCACAGCACGAGAATGAGAACCACCCGATCGCGATTTTCTTGGGAGTATCCATATTATTGTGACAGTAATGTCTTTAAATCTACATTGACGTCCGCGAGCGCCGCTTTTTTGTCCGATACGTCGATTTTGAGCGAGATAAGTTTCACGAGCGTTGCGAGCTCCGGCGTGCGGTTCACCATGGTTGCGCCGACGATGCGGTCGCCGCGCAGGATGATCCGACCGAGCTTTCGTTCAGCCACGCTTCCGCGCATGATGTACTCGCGATCGGGCCGCATACGGCCATCACCGGCGAATGAAATCATGTCGCCGAAGCCGTGGCTTGAGTGGAAGGAGACCATTGCGAAGGGTTTCTTGTCCCCGAGCATGTTTCTTGCGGCCACTTCGCCGTGTTTGACCGCGTTCATCCAACTTCCCATGATGACCGAATCCTCTAATATTGTATCTTTATAGCGCGCGCAGTCTCCGGCGGCGTAAACGTCGGGCAGAGAGGTCTCGAGAAATTCGTTCGTGACGATGCCGTGTTCGAGCGCAATACCCGATGAGGTGAGCCACTCGACAGGAAGAACGATGCCGATGAACGCGAAGACTGCGTCGCAGTTAATCGTGCGGCCGTCCCCGCCGCAGGTGATTGTGTGCTTATCTTTCAAGACCACTCCTGTCACTTCCGCATCGCCCAATAATTCTGTTACTTCCGTCTCCGGCAGAAGCGTTACGCCGCGTTCAACAAGTCGACCCTCGGTAATTTCAGCTTCTTCTTTCGAAAGCGTCGGTTCCCAGAAATAACGCTCGCGCATGATTTCGGTTACTTCGATTCCTTTCGAACGGAGAATGTCCGCTACTTCATAGGTCACGCAGGAACTCCCGATCATGACCGCGTGCTTTTTCCCCTCCGCAAGGTCGTCGATGATGCCTTTCGCGTCGTCGAGCGTCCGCAGATTGTGCACGCCGTTCTTGTCTCTCCCAGGCACATACCATGGTCGGCTGTGCGTACCGATGGCGAGGAGCAACTTTTCGTACCCAAGAATGTCGCCGTTTGAAAGCCGGACGGTCTTTGTTTCCGGATCGAGTTCGTGCGCGGAGACGGCGACCATAAGGTCGATCTTGTTCTCCCGATACCATTGGTCGGTCTTGAGCCACGCTGTGTCCACATGTTGTACTCCGGTCAAAAATGCCGGTTTGGAGAGGAGGACACGGGAGTAGAGCCGGTACGGCTCGTCGGTGACAATCCCGATCGTCGCCTGAGGTTCTCTTTTGCGCAAGAGCTCTGACGCTGTCGTGCCTGCAACGCCACCACCAACGATGAGAAATCGGTATTGGTGGGACGGCTTTACTTGGGGCATACCTTCGTCCCCGCTTTGTCGAATAACAGAATAGCTTTGGTGGGGCAGGATTCAGCGGCGGCGATAAGCGTCGCGTCATCCGCGGCATTGGGGTCGATAGCGACGACCTTGCTCTCGTCGTCGAGCTGAAAGGTTGTTTCTGCGACCGCGATGCATGAGATCGCCGCGATGCAGAGGTCGCGGTCAACGACGATCTTTCCGATAGTGGACCCCTCTTTATTGCGGGGGTATTCTCTGGTATTAGCCATAAAGTGCGTAACGTTACTCGATTAAAAGATTCCGATCGGCATCGTCGTCATGTGAGGACGACCTTGGTGATCTCAGGGACATCTTCGCCGATAAGCGTTTTGACTACTTTATTATACGTCAAATTGACGAGTGGACAGTGTGTACAAGTGCCCTCGACTTTAAGGGTGAGCACCCCCTTTTCGAGCCCTGCGACCGAAACGTCGCCACCATGCGACTGGACGTAAGGCCGAATTCGCTCGATCAAGTCACGCACGCGCTCTTCCAGAGATTGGGAGGGGACAACCTCCAGCCTAGTTTCGACGGCCGCGCGCTGTTCCATGAGTATTATTGTAACTTCTTTTTAGGGAGAAGCCCATGTTGCTAAATGTGTGTTGCTAAATTGGTCGCAAGTTTTTCAAAATTATGGTATAATATAGGTATAATATAGTATCCAATTAACTTAATCTTGTCATGGACACACCAACAAAGGCAGTACCAAAGGCGGCCTTTGGGGCAAGATTCTTAAAGGCCGCCTTTGGTACTGCCTTTGGGGGGCAGAGTTAAGTTAATGGGGTAGTAGGAATCATGAATGTACCGCTTTTCGAGAAAATCGGCCCGATGGCGCATTACTACGGCGACACCGTAAGGAAGTTTTTTCTTGCGGCGGGCATTATACTTCTTGTGGCCATTCGCGCGACCAGGAATTTCTGTCGTTCTACCTTTTTATCGGAGTATTCGGCGTGCTTCTTCTCACCGTTCTTGCCGGACTCACGAATTCGCGCACGAAAGGGGTGATCATGGCTGACGTCGTCACGTCGATCATTTTCTTTCTCCTCTTCGAGTACCTTGCGGTGAGTGCATACGTCCAAATGAGGCACATTATCGAAGAAGTATTTCTCCTGCGCCAACTCCTCGCCCCCCTCTTTCTTATTGCGGTCTATTTCAGCACGAAAACCTATCGTGGGGTGTTTCTCAATCTGCAGTGAGACGTATTGTCGGCGCAACAAAAGCCGCCCTTTTGGGGCGGCAACGCTTATGTTGCGAAGAAAAAAGATTACACACGCAACCCACCATTAACATCAAGGACCGTACCGGTGATAAAGCTCGCCTCCTCGCTCGCAAGGAAAGCATAGGCGGCAGCGATCTCTTCCGGTCTCGCGTAACGCTCAAGCGGTGTTCTTTTGATATAGTACTCTCTCGTTTTGTCGGGGATTCCTGCGACCATGGTTGTATCGGTGATGCCGGGCGCGACCGCATTGACACGAATGCCGTATCTCCCGAGTTCTCCTGCCCATGTGCGCGTCATGCTTTCGACGCCCGCTTTTGACGCGGCATAATTTGTTTGCCCGATATTTCCTTCTGCGACCATTGAGGAGGCGCTCAAAATAACACCGGACTTCTGCGCGATCATGGTGGGAACTACCGCTCCCGTCATCCGTTTCACGCCGCGTAGATTGACATTGATTACCGCGTCAAAGTCATCGTCGGACATATCCACCAACAAGCCGTCTTTAATGATCCCGGCGTTATTGATAAGAATGTCGATGCGCCCAAACAGGTAGAGCGCGTAGTTCACGAATGACACGATGCTGTGCTTGTCGGCCACGTTGAGCTGATGGAAGAATGCGTCTTCGCCAGGCTTCCGCTGTAACTTGATGGCCGTGGCAAGGCCGAGTTCCTCGTTCATGTCGCCGATGACGACCGTGGCGCCTTCGTCAACGAACCTCCGCGCGATTGCCTCACCGATGCCCTGTGCGCCGCCGGTCACGATGGCCACTTTTCCGTTGAGTTTCATTAGTCCTCTCCCTTGGTGAACATTCTTGGCTCAGCCTATGCCAATGCTCCTGTTTCGGCAAGGGGTTTGACCTCCTCGCGCGGGAGTATTAGTCTGGAAGATAGAGTTGTTTGAAAAATTTGTGGAGTATAAACGATGAGGGCACCTGAGGAGTTCGAGAGTGCCCTGATGAGGCACTTTAAGAAGGATCGTTTTAAGAACCTTTTGTTTAGGGTCGCGCACAAATCATTTTATCTGCCGGTGGACTTCACGGAGGGAAGGGCAGCGATCTTCCATGGTTACACCGGACACTCCGGCCAACCCGCGATCCGGCATTTGACGGATATTCTGTATGAGAAAATGAATTTTACCGTCTTTCTTATTGACTTTCCCTATCACGGCAAGTCGAACGACCCCAAGAAACCTTCGGATCTCGGAAAGGTCAGTTCCTTTCTTCGTTGGATCCACACGGTGCACGTGTCGACGTATCAAGTGCTCAAGTTGCGGTCAGGAGAAGGAAAGCAACCCGGCTTTTTTTTGATCGGTGAAAGCGCCGGTGCCCTGGGTATCATCCGTTTTCTTCAAGTGCATCCTGATATTCAGAAATATCTTGCGGGAGTCGTTATTCTCGCCATACCGCTTGAGGTGGATCAAAACGCGTCTAAGTGGGTGCAGAAACACAAGAGACTGCTTGAGCCGGTGTTTAGCTTTCTCGCCATGTTTTTCCCCAATATTCCCGTAGGTAATTTACCTGAGGGCGACAAAGCAGACACTCTGGAATATCATGGCAGGGTGCGTGCGCGAACCGCAATTGAAATACGCAATGCGGTGTTTGAGGCTCGCCGCGCGATGGGGAAGATCAAAGTGCCCATTCTTTTCATCCACAGCGATTCCGATGGTGTTGCGCTTCCGGAGCAGGTAGAGGTTGCCTTTCGTTCTGTTGAAACCCCGGAAGACAAGAAGGAGTTCATTGTCTATCGCGGCGTCCCGCATCGGGTCCTCTCTTATGCGCTCAAGGATATCGAGCGGTGGATCGAAAAGCGCAACGAGACGAAAGACTGGGTGCCGTTTCAGCAGGAAGGCGTTGTCAATGAGACGGTCAAACTCTCGTCGAAATGGGTCCTCGCGCTCAAAGAGACGCTCATGTTTATACCGAGGGTCCTCTTGCACTGGGGGAAAAGCTTCGTTGATCTCTACGAAAGGATTGTTCAAAAAAAATAGGTCCGCCTCACGAAGTAGGCGAAGCCGCCACCTTACGTGGCGGATTTTTTTTGTGGGAAAATGAGAACTATTACCCCGTGATATACTGGCGCAATGGATATACTCTTTTCCCTTATCCAGAACTACGGATACGCGATCGTTTTTATTTGGACTATTCTTGAGGGCGAAACGATTGTCGCGCTTGCCGGTTTTGCCGCGTATCAGGGATACTTGAAACTCGAATATGTCATTCCCATTGCCATTGTCGGCGCGATGCTGGGTGACCACGTATTCTTTTACTTCGGGCGCTACAAGGGAAGACAATTTCTCTCCAGACATCCGCGTGTGAATGAGAAGGTCGAGCGTATCCATCTTTTGCTGGAGCGGTATCACGGCTGGATCATTTTTGGATCGCGCTTCATGTACGGGTTCCGGACGATCATTCCCATCGCGCTCGGCATCAGTCGCGTCAGCGGCCTCAAGTTCTTTTTCCTCAACTTCCTTGGTGCAATCGTGTGGGCGATCCTGTTTGCGTTAGGCGGATATCTTTTTGGCAATGCCGCCGAATATTTTCTCGGGAATGTAAAAAAGATCGAGGGGTTCTTCATGCTCGGCATGGTCGTTATCGCCCTTGTTGCCCAAGGAAGTATGTGGTGGGGAAGAAAGCGTAATGAAAAACTACTGGAGAAACTCTCCTTTGATCCGCTTGCTCAAAAAAAAGACTAAGGCATTGTCACAAAATAACACGGTCATCTCGCTTCCATATTTACCTCATCTTCAACTTTTCCTCAATCGCGGAATCTTCACCGTACTCCGAGTACGCTTCAGATTTCGCTCAATCGGAAAAGCTGAATCTGCGACAAATCTGAAACCGAATCCGACCATGTTATTTTATAACAGTGCCTAAGTGACCCCGTGATAAAAGAAAAAGGCCCGCTCTTTGGCACTCGGGCCTCAGGCGGGTTTCAATCATTTAGTTGTTGAGTTGACCGTTTGCGCTCAGTTGGAATGTTCCGCTAGCCCACACTCCGCCCATCCAGACATAAGAGAATGTACCGACGTAGAACGCCTCTTGTTCACGCGTGGCCTCGACGGAAAATTTGCCGTCCTTTCCGCAGACGTTTTTCTCGTCGCTTTCGATGAGGATCCGCCTTCCGGAAACTTTCCCCAAAAAACTAATGGGGTTTTTGCAAGACGTTGTACCGGTCACGATAATGGTCCCGCGCAGTTCATTTTTGTTTTGATTGGCGACAAACACCGTGAGCTGACCAGCCTCGTTTTTTTCCACGTTTTTCCACGCCCCGGAAAGCTCTTTAGGAACTGTTGCAAGGGCAGTGAGTGGGGCGGTGAGAGAGAAAAAGAGACAGAGAAACAAAAAGAGCGGTTTCCGCATGTGTGCCTCAACAGTACGATAGCTTCTCTATGATTACCGACAGCTCCAAAGAAAGTCAATCATTTCAGCCCCTTGTGCTTCGGTGCGTATCGTTCTCTAGTAGAGAAAGCTAGGTATATGTAAGTCAACACGATAACAAAGACCCCCTGTGGATAAAGGGGGTATGCTACGGAGTTTTTGACCACTGGACAAGTTCGCGGTCGCCTCGCGCATTGTCGATCCGCCCGACGGATGTACGATGCGGCGCGGTCTTGACAACATTCGGTTCTTTGAAGCACTCGTCGCGTATTGTCTTCAATACGTTGACCAATCTCGCGATGCTTTCCCGCGTGGCGGATTCCGGCACCTCGATAAGGAGTCCCGTATGCACGGGAAATCCCATCGTCGGCGAGTGAAAACCGAAATCGAGAATGCGCTTCGAAAAATCTTCAAGCGTCACCCCCGTTCTTTCGAGGATCGGCCGGAGGTCGAGTACGAACTCATGCAGTGCACGCTCCGCGCCGATAATCGTGAATCCCAGATCGAGCAGAAGCTTTTTTGCGTATCCTGCGTTCGCGTTCGTGGTATCGGAGACAAGATGAATATCATGTCCGTTCGAGCGAAGGTAGGCGTATGCCTGCACATCGATCCCGAAATTCCCACGAAACGCATGGAGCTTGCCGATCGAATGCGGGCGGTTGAAATTGAATTCATACACGCCGTCTTTTTCGGTGACGACCGGTAGCGGCAAGTAGGACTCGAGTGTATCGGTGCATCCGATGAATCCCGCGCCGGGTCCTCCGCCGCCGTGTGGCGTCGCAAAGGTCTTGTGCAGGTTCATGTGCATGAGGTCGATGCCGTTATCTCCCGGCCGCCACCTTCCGATGAGCGCGTTCATGTTGGCGCCGTCCATATAGACGAAGGCACCGACTTTGTGTACCATCGCGCAGATCTCTTTCAGGTGCGATTCTGGGATCCCCAACGTCGACGGATAGGTGATCATGAAGCACGCCGTAGTTGTGTCGAGCGCTTTTTCGAGCTCGGCAAGATCAATGTCGCCGTTCTCGGTTTTGAGGGAGACGACCTCGAATCCCGCCATGGCCGCGCTTGCGGGGTTTGTCCCGTGCGCGACATCCGGCATGAGCACTTTCGTTCGCTCTGGTTCGCCGTGCTCGCGGAAGTATTTCTTGATCATGAGACAGGAGCCGAACTCGCTTGATGCGCCCGCCGGCGGCTCAAGCGTACCGCCGTCAAATCCTGTGAGCGCGAGGAGCATATTGAGGAGGCGGGTGTGCACTTCAAGCGCACCCTGTATTGCCTCCTCCGGCAAGAGCGGATGAATGTCCGCAAAACCGGAGAGAAGCTGATACCGAAGATTTTGCTTCGGATTATGTTTCATCGTGCAGGAGCCGAGCGGGAAGAGATCGATGATGCCCGTAGTATTCTTCGCGCATTCAGCAAAGTAAGCGATGAGTTCAGGTTCAGAAACACACGGAAGGATGAGCGGCGTTTTCCGCTTGAACACGAACGGAAACGGCTCTTCCGGAACGGTGAGCGGCCGCAACCGCGTTCCCATTTTCTGCGGGGCGCTTTTTTCGTACAGTGTTTCCATCACATTTCCTCCTTTGATGTTCCCATCCATTTACGTTCGGCGACGAATGCCGGACGCCATTTTTTGTGAATGAGTATTTGTATCGATGTGCCGAGCGGAAGTTCACCATCGCAGGTGACGAATCCCATGCCGAGCGACGTACCGTTCGGATATGGGGCGCCACTCGATACACGGCCGATTATGTTGCCGTTAGCGGTCGCGATATCGCAACCTCTCCTGATGATCGCGCCGCGCTCAATCGTCCGGAGTCCGATCAGGGTTTCCCTCCGGCGCTCTTGATACTTGCTCTCTATCGCGGCGCGCCCGATGAAGAAGAAGGGTTTGTGAAGGTCGATTGCAAAACGCAAGTTTGCTTCCACTGGACCGCGTTCCTCGGTAAGCTCATGCTCATAGAGTGGCATCCATGCTTCAAGACGACAGAGGTCGCGCGCCCCGAGTCCGCATGGGGCAATGCCTTCCGGATCGCCCCGAACAAGGAGCATTTCCCAGAAGAACGGGAGAAAAACGGGTTCGCAGAATATCTCGAAACCATCTTCGCCGGTGTATCCCGTTCGAAAAATGAGGACCGTATAACCTTCCATTGATGTCGCGAAGAAATTGTATCGCTTCATTTTTTGGAGTGTGGTCGGGTTAGCGACGCATTTCGTCAGCACTTTTTCCGCGCGGGGACCTTGGAGCGCGAGCATGCCGGTATAACGCGTTCTCTTCCATAATGCGACGTCGAAGCCGGCATTGTGCCGTTCCATCCATCCGAAATCTTTGTCGATGTTGCCTGCGTTGACGACGACGAGATACTCTTCAGGACTCAGGCAGGCGACGAGACAGTCGTCGACCGCACCGCCGTCCTTGTTGGTGAGTACCGCGTACTCCACCTTCCCGTGTTTGATGCCGATGTGTCGCGGGGTGAGAAACTGCAGGTAGGCATTGGCGTCACGACCTTCGATGAGGAACGCACGCATGTGTGAGGTGTCGAAAAGTCCGACCTTAGTACGCACCGCATTGTACTCGTCCCAGATGTTCCCGTAGTGTTCCGGCATATCCCATCCGCCGAACTCGGTCATTTTTGCGCCGAGTGCGCGGTGGAGGGAGTTGAGCGGGGTCTCTTTGATGATCACGACGGCCTCCGTAATCCGAGTAACACCTTCCTGACGCGTTCGCATTTGCTCCACGTTGTCTGCTCGGTCGCCGCTACAAGAAATGTCTGTGGCGGCAAGGGTGCAATGCCTTTTGTTCCGAAGAAGGGATAAATGCCGGCGCCGTAAAGCGTGTCACGTACCTCTTTGATCGGGAGTGTCGTTGCGACAAGGAACTCGTTGAAGAATGGGCTTGAGGGAAAGGCGAGCGTGAATGCCGGATGCTCAAGTATCTTGCGGGCGAGGTAGTGTGCGTTGCTGTAGCAATGCTTTTCCGCAAGCGTCCGCAGATTTTCCGGCCCCATAAGCGCCAAATACGCACCCGCGCGAAGCACGACCAGATTTTGGTTCGTGCAGATGTTCGAGGTCGCTTTTTCGCGACGGATATGTTGTTCCCGCGCTTGATAACCCAGTCGATATGCCACCGCACTGTTCTTGTCGGTCGTTTTGTTCACGATCCGGCCTGGCATTTCGCGAAGGAACTGTTTTTTTGCCGCGATCATTCCCGCCGACGGTCCGCCGAATGCAACGGGTATGCCGAAGGGCTGGAGATCGGAAACAGCGATATCAGCACCGAGATCCGCCGGACACATTGCGCCCATCGACATCGCGTACTGCGAGACGATAAAGAGCGCTCCGGCGGCATGTGCCATTTCAGACGCATGCGGAAGGAGCGACTCGATGTTGCCGTAGAAGTTCGGCGTTTGGAGGATTACCGCAGCGACATCATCACTCAGTTTTGCACGCAGTGTTGTCAGATCAGTCATCCCGTAATCAAGAAGGGGGATAGTGTCGATGGCGCATTCGGCGCCAAGTTCAAGGGATGTGCGAACCACAGCGAGGTGGAACGGGTTGACACCTTCTATGACCAAAATACGCGTGCGTTTTCCGCGCGCAAGGCGGACTGCCATGCGTGCGGCTTCAGCAAGGGCGCTACCCCAGTCGTAATGCGTGGTGACCAAGGGAAGTCCCGTGAGCGATGCAAGCATCTGATACGTTTCATAGAGCGCAAGAAGGATGCCCTGCGCGGCTTCCGCCTGATAGGGCGTGTAGCCGGAGTAAAGCGCGTGGTGATAGACCGTCGCGTGGTTGATTGCCTCCGGAATGAAATGCTGGTACGATCCGGCGCCGATGAGGCAAAGCGCATCATGCTTGTTCTTTCCCGCAAGTTCCTCCATCTCGTCGCGCAACTCCATTTCGGAGAGGGGTGGCGGGAGAAGGGTCAGCGGCTTCTCTTTGGTGAGGCAAGGGTCGGGAATGTATTCTCGTGCCATGCGGACTCCTTTTACTGTGAATCAATGTACGAGTTTCTTCCATCATCCAACTACAAAAACACCTTGAAGGCAACAAGCGAGCAAGTAACGTCACACCCCTTGCGCAACACACGCATTTCCGAGGTGAGTCCTCGGTTTGAAGAGGTCTCTCCTCGGAAATGCGGGTGCTCTAGTAGTTCCCAAGACGGCCAACTTCTTCAAGGTTTCACCTTGCAAAGCCAAGGTAGAAACCTTAGGCCGTCTTGGGGCGTGAGGGTTACGCGAGAAAAACCCCGCAGTAAGTCCGCAAAGAAGCGGTCTACTACGGGGTCTCGGTTTTTTTAACGAAGTTTTTTCTGCTATTTTTCTTCCGAAAGCTTGCTCACACTTCCGCCTGGAGTCAGTGACTCCATGATCGCCCCTGCGAGCATTTCTTCGCAGTCGATCATGGTGAGAAAATCCTCGTTTGCCACACGATAGTCTGCCTTGCGTGGTACCGTGTTCGTCGCGATCACTTTTATGCCTGCTTTACGAAACTTTGCCTCGGCAGAACGAAGAGAGGGTTCCTTCGGGACCGCTTTTGGGCTTGCAAGCCAGTGTGTGGTCACTGCGGTGACACCGACCGCTCCTTCTTCAAGCGCTTTTTTTCCTGCGCCAAGAATTGTCCCGGCAGTGTCAATGATATCGTCGGGCAGAATGACATGGAGGCCGGTGAGCGGTTCTCCGATGTAGCGTTTCACCTCAATGGTGTTTGTTCCGGTACGCTCTTTGAAAAGAGTGGTACAAGAACGGCGTTTACCATGACTCGCTCATGTATCCGATCGTAAAATAGAAACAAAAATACCCCGTGCGCTCTGCACGGGGCTGTTGATTATTTTTCATCTTCCGACAGTTTGCTGACACTTGCACCAGGCGTGAGTGAGGCAATAATCGCGTGAGTAAACATGGGGGCACTCGACACGATTGTGAGCCAGTCGGCGTTTTCCTTTTGAAAATCTGGGGTACGCGGGATCGTGTCCAGCACAATTACGGAGATACCCAACGCCCTCGATCGTTCCGCAAAAGATTTTCTCGTTTTCTTGTCGGGATTAAAGTGTCCGTGCGTTCCCACCGCGAGAACCTTGGCGACTCCTTGCTTCAGAAGGTATTCGGCCGCGTTAAAGAGCGTTGATCCGGTGTCGAATATATCGTCCGCAATGATGACGGTCTTGCCGACGGGGACCTTCCCGATGAAGTTTTCCATTTCGGCAATGTTGTCCCCCGTACGCTCTTTGTCGACGATGCCGGCAAGTTTTTTCCCCAACCGTTTTGCGAGTTTTCGCGTCCGTTTGGCGCTTCCCACGTCGGGAGAGATGAGTTCGACGATTGAAAGATCCGGAAAGAGTTTTCGGACATGCTCCGCGAGAATAACCCTTCCTTTTAGGTCATCGACGGCAACACGGTCGAATGCCAGAACTATTTGTTCCGCGTGCAGGTCAAACGTGAACATTCCGTCGACACTCGAATAGCTCTCAATGATTTTCGCGAGCTCCTTGGCATTGGTCGATTCGCGTGCGTTGGATTTTCGATCCGCACGTCCCTCCCAAAAGTTTGGCAGGACGACCTTGATCGACCTCGGCGAGCCAAAGTGCGTGGCGTTCAAAATCTTCGCCAGCTCCGCAAGCCCGAGATCGGGTTGACCAATAGGCGGCGCGTAGAAGAGGTACACTTCTGTTCGCCGGATCGATTGAGTAATCTGCGCGAGTGAAACCCCATCGGCAAAGTGATTGATTTTGACGGGGATGACATCACGCAGTTTCTTAAAACCGCCTGCTCGCATCAGCTGGCACACTTCTGTCGCCAGCGGCACCATATCGGGAACCGCAACGAGGGAAACCTTATCTCCTTTTGCCATCAGAAGCTCCTTTTCTATAAGTAGATGTTGAAGAACAGAATGATTGCTATCCTACAAGAAATCAGTCGTTTTGTGAAGAGGAGAAAAAAGAGGGCGCGTGGCCCTCTTGTTCATGCGCACTCTTGGAAGTACTTCTTGAGAATCGACCAGTGGTCGAATGCAAAGTGCTCTTTCGGAAGTGTTCGCACCTTTTTTATTCCCATGAGCACAACTTTCGTGTGCCCCCGCTCATTTTTGGGCTTTCCTGTTGCGCTTCCGACATAGACTCGCGTTTTGCTCATGCGATAACGCGGATCACGACGCTTGCCTTTGCGTTCGGCGAAGAATTTCACGTTGCGGAGAGTGAGCCCTGTTTCTTCCGTGAACTCGCGGACCGCCGTTCGTTTCGGTGTCTCTCCGGGATCAACATGTCCGCCGGGCAGTGCGAGGCCGAACGGTGTTTTGAGTCGTTTAACCAGCACTAATTTTCCACGATAGGGCGCGATGACATCGGCAGTGCGCACCACTTTGTCATTCCTTTGGGTTGTCATAGGTCACCAGTGTGTGGATGGAATACCCCTCAAGCACTTTCCTGCCTTTGAGACTAGCAAGTTCGATGACATACGCAAGTCCCGACACCACTCCACCCGCCTTTTCGATCAGGAGGACGCCTGCTTTTGATGTGCCGCCGGTCGCGAGAAGGTCGTCAACAAGAAGCACTTGCTCACCGTGCCTTACGGCATTTTCCGCCATCTCGAGCACGGCCTCGCCGTATTCCAGTTTGTACGATGCGCTTATGGTTTTGCCCGGCAGTTTTCCTTTTTTACGCAGCATGACGAACGGCAATTCGAGTCTATGCGCCAAGGGGGCGCCGAAGACGAAACCGCGCGATTCGAACGCCATGATCTTCTCTGCGCCGACCTCTTTTGCTATCGTTGCGAGTTGGCTGACCACTTCATCCATCGCCTCGGGGGAGGCGAGGATCGGCCCGATATCACGGAAGAGAATTCCTTGCTTCGGGAAGTCGGGAACATCAGCAATATATTTTTTCAGGTCCATGGTTTCCCCTTTGTTCATTTGCTCTGGTTGATTTATATCAGGAGTGATAGTTTTTGTCACCGGCACCGTAGTATGTGTTGTTTCGCTCACGAGTGTTTCACGGCTTTCGGCGGGACTTCTTTGTAGCTGAGATATTTTTTCGACCCGCACACCGCACACTCAACCCAGTAGCTTGAGTCACCCTCCCAATCCACAAAGCCTTTCACGTCGCCAACCTCCGCTTCAAGTTTGGAGTGGCACAGCACACATTCGAAGACAAGAAACGGCTTCTTCTCGAGTATCTTCACGACGCCATCCTTTGGGTTTTCAACGAACGATCATTCCGTGGTCATTGTAATAACAAGGTCAGTATTATGCATAAAAAATCATACATTTTGTATTATAAAATGAGAAAGATGTAAAATTTTGTTGTAAAATAAGTAGATTATATGATAAAATATATGTACCTTATTTAGTACATATTAGCCTAACAGAATGGAACCAATCAAAAAATTATTGGGAAAGTTAGGACTTTCGAGTTGTGCATCTGTGGTGTATCTCGCTCTGCTTGAATCGTCCCCGCTCGGAGTGTCGGAAATTTCTCGAAAGACGGGAGAGTACCGTCCGGCAATTTATCGCGCGCTCGCCGAACTCGCTCGACACGAACTGGTTGTTGTCGCGCCACGCCAAAAACGCAAAAGCTATAGTGCAGAGTCACCGGAGCGATTGCGGAATCTCGTCGAGGCCTCACTTCTAGAGCTTGACCATGCGCTTCCGAAACTTGCCGAGCGTTATAAGATGCGCGGCAAGGCGCCGTTTGTGCGCGTGTTTGAAGGGAAAAAAGGAATTACGGCGGTATTCAACAACCTTGTTGAGCGGCTTCCCAAGGGCGGCACATTTTACCGCATCAGCGCCGAGCGCGACCTCGCACGCACCAATTCTTATCTCCCGAAGGATTATCGCGAGAAGCGTGACGCAAAATCACTTGAGCGGTTTGTTATCACTGAGAGGGCGATTGGGGAGCAAAAAAAGAAGCGCATGGAACGCGCGATGAAGTATTTTCCCTGTGGAGACAAAAAGAGTGATGTGGTCTTTGATCAAGATACCATCGAGCTCATTTATGCCGACACCATCGCACTCGTGGATCTCAACACCGAAACCGCGCTTGTCGTTGAGTCGCCTCCGCTTGCGGAATTTCAGAAGAAACTGTTTCGTCTGCTGTATCAAAAACTATGAATTGCGGGGCCATATTCGCAACTTTAGCAACCGCATGCTATTGCGGGGGGTTGCTAAAAATAAGTTCTATGATTGTGGACACGGCAGAAAAGTAATATCACCTCTCGTTCACTCCCCCATAATTCTGCGCCCGAAATATCCACAAAAGTACCAAAGGCGGCCTTTGGGGCAAGATTCTTAATGGGCCGCCTTTGGTACTGCCTCTGGTATTTTACTTCGTGAAAAGGCGTGTTGGGGATGGTACAAAATCCCCGCATGGTGGTGCGGGGCTGTGAACTACTGCGCGACGGGTCCTTGCGTGCGGCCCTCTTTAATCATGCGGAGCGTATCGTCGAGGAATTTTGCCGCTACGGAGGCGGGGACTGCAAAGCCCAAGCCGATTCCAAAAGGCACACCGAGAGGATTAAAGGTGCTAGTAACAACGCCAGCGACCTTATGATTGCGAAGAAGAATGAGCGGACCGCCAGAGTTGCCGGCGTGGATCATTGCGCTCGTCTGCACCCGTATTTCTCCGTCGGCGGTTGTTCGTGCAGGGTCGCTGATGATGCCGTCAGCCACACTGAACGGATGGCCAAACGGTGAGCCGATGGCGACAACGCTGTCGTGGCGTAGCGGCACCCGCTCAAACTCCATAAAAGGAAACGTTTTTCCATGCGCTGTTTTTGCGATAGAGAGTATGGCAAGATCGTCATCGCGATTAATGGCAACAATTTCGGCGTTGTAACGCGTGCCGTCTTTTGCGATGAGCGTGTATGTACCCTCGGCATCGTCTCCGTCCGCATAGCTCCAAGTTCTCGGCGGAATGTATGATGGCCGAAGCTCGACATTTCCAAGTGGCGTCTCAATAGTAAACGTCAGACCCACCTCATGAAGCGCGGTAAGAACCAATCCGTTGTCAGTAACACCGAAAGCGGCCCCTCGCCCGATCACTTCTCGTGGCGTTTTTGTTTCGCCCCGTTTACGGATAAGAAGCTTTGTCTCAACGGTGTATACCGCAGGCATATTCTCCTTGATCAGATGGTTGCGCGCCGCGTCGAGCGCGACTACGGACGGATTTTCATGCGCAATGCTAGTGGAAGGTATTGCGCCAAACAAGAGCATCAAGCAAAAAACACCGAGATTTTTTTCGTTCATGACTTCCTCCTTTATTTCTCATCGGTTTCTTCTCTGCCTGTGCGTGTACGCACGCAGAGATGTTGTCGACGAACTCTACTACCACTATAGCAATGCCCCGCATTTTGCCACGCGGTTTTTACCCAGAACAGGAGATTTACAGGGTGTCAATATTTTCATCGCATACAAGGCGAAAAAATACAAGATTTGGCCTTGCCTACCCGCAGAAGTTCCTACGCAGGTGGGAGGAAACTGCTTTAAGGCCAAACCTTGTATTTTTTCATGCCACCGTCGCGTCTCGCTAAAAGGCCGGTAATGTCGGGAAGTTTTTCCAAAATGTCACGATAAAGCGCAAACTGCGCGCGAGCTTTCGCGAGATTTTGCGTGAAAAGGTCGGGATATCGCGCGGAATCAAGTTTGAAGTATGACTCTTTATATGCGTCGGTAGCGAAGCGCGCAGAAAGTTCGAGTGCAATCTGCGCGATTGCGGACGGTATCGCATCGCGCTCTTCTTGTGTGAAAAAACCTGCGGTCGTGGCGTACCCCTCCATCATCGCACGGAAAATGTCGAGATCAAACGCCGCGTTCTCTGCGTCGCCCTCATCGGCGCGGTTCGCCCAACTGCGCGCGGCGTCGGCGATATCAATGACAACACTGTGACGGCCGAGCGTATCAAGATCAAGCAGGGCGACCGCCTCATGCGAATCTTCGGCAAATCGAATGTTATTTAATTTCGGATCCCCGTGGATAATGCGTTTCGGTAAATGCGCCCAAGCGTGTTCAAGAGAGTTGTACTCATTGAGAATCATTGCTCCCAACTCGGCAAGCGCTCTGCTCTTTTCTGTTTCTCGATATTCCGTAATGGTTTTTTCGAGTCCCGTCATTATTTTCTGCGTATCATGGAATCCTTCGCGCACATGACGAAAGTCGTAGTTGTGCGCTTGGAGCGTTTGATGAAATCTTCCGATAAGCCCCATCGCACTTTGCGCCTCCTTCTCGGTCACGTCTTTTTCTTTTGTGTAGCCCGGAACATAGGTGAGCATTCGCCAGCATTCATTGTCTTCGACGGCTCCCCATTTGCCGTTTTTCGTCGAAACCAATTCCAAAGTGGTCATGCCAGCCTCTTTCATTGTGCTTGTCAGTGCGGCAATATCCAGAAGCAAGCTTGGTGCAAAAATGGGGTTCACCTTTTGAAGCACAAAGCGCTCGCCGCTTTCCGTGGTAACGAGAAACGTATCATTGATGCGCCCTTGACCGAATGGTTCCACTACGGCCACCGTTCCATCAAACGCGAACTGGCTCGCGACCTCACAGGCCCGTACGACTACTTTTTCAGTCATTGGATTACATTATAGTGCATTTGCGGAAGTACAAGGTCCGATGAATTCAAGGGGCAACCAAAAAACACAAGGTCGAACCTTGAGGAAACAGCTTTAAGGTTCGACCTTGTGTTTTTTGGTTGCCCCCTAAGGCCAGACCTTGTATTTTTTTTCTGACCTTGGAATGTGACAACGATGATTGCCAAAGCGACCGTGAACACATAGTCTCAATCCTATGCAAGAACGAGTGAATCAAAAGCACAAAGCTATGAGCTGGATACGGCGGCATCCATTTTTGGTTGTCACCGCCGTTTTTATCGTATTGAACGTTCTGCTCTTCCTCGCGTTTCTTCCGCGCACACAAGGAGTGCTCACCGTCGCATTTCTTGATGTTGGGCAAGGTGATGCGGTCTTTGTCGAGGCGCCGAATGGTAATCAACTCCTCTACGACGCCGGACCGCCGTCGGGCGCGGTGTTGCGCGGGCTGGCCGAGGTGATGCCGTTTTGGGATCGCTCTATAGATGTCGTGGTCTTGTCGCATCCGGACATGGATCACATCGGCGGATTTCCTGAAGTCTTCAAGCGCTACCGCATTGATCTCGTACTTGAGCCGGGCGTAACGTCGGACAACGGAGCGTATCAGGCGGTTGAGGGCGCGATCAAGGCCGAGGCCTCCGCGCATTTCCTCGCGCGTAAAGGCATGAGCATTGATCTCGGCGACGGTGTGTTTGCCGATGTTCTCTATCCCGACCGCGACGTGTCGAAAATGGAAACGAACTCGGCGTCAATTGTGTTGCGCATCCGCTACGGCGACACCGCGTTTCTCCTCTCCGGCGACCTGCCGAAAAATATCGAAGAGTATGAAGTGGCGGTATATGGAGAACAACTGCGCGCAGAGGTGCTCAAGCTCGGCCATCATGGATCGCGCACTTCTTCAAGTGAAGCGTGGCTTCGCGCGGTTGCTCCCGA
>Ga0155394_172_pt1 | contig 20509 bp, 15 predicted proteins | sample RifCSPhighO2_02_FD_106362 | JGI IMG/M metagenome (GOLD analysis project Ga0155394, IMG submission 106362) | Candidatus Lloydbacteria bacterium RIFCSPHIGHO2_02_FULL_50_13 | reverse complement strand
ATAGCGCGATGCGGCGGATGTTTCCCTCCGCTCTCTCATTTCTTTCTTACCCTTGCGCGTCATTTCATGCACCATGCCGAACAACGCTCCAATCAGCGGATCAAATTCTCCGCGCTCATATCGCTCTTTCATCATCAGCGCAAACTCATACTTTGGATGAAGCGCAAGCGCCATCTCGATGTATCGCTCACCGGAGCGCATGTCGCCGATGTGAAAATGCGCCACCGCCATATTGGCATAGAAACGGTAGACCTGCGCTGTTGTGGTCCTGTCATCCAACAGCGCCGTAAACGCTTTTTCGTATTCGACAATCGCTTTTTTGTACTCGCCGTTTCGCATCACGAGGAGTCCATTGCGATAGGGCTTCTGCCATTTATTGTCGCCGAAAAACACTATCTCCGCTTTTCCTTTTTGCTCTTGCCCTGTCATTTGATGATACGTTGCATGCGCAGTTTTTTCTCCGCCGCTTTTTTGCGGACAAAGATTCACATATGCGGTCAGAGCTTCGAAGAGCGCGGAGACATCATCAGCGCCTGCGTCGTCGGCAATAAGACCCGTGAGCAGACAGGGAATAACCGTGACGTCTTTCTCTTTTTTCCACCACAACGCAATCCGTTCAAGTGTGACAAAAGGCGCAATGCCACATTTGATCAAACTTTCGCGTAGGGTTTTTTCGAGCGCATCGGGACGCTCGGCGAACCAATCGGTGGAATTATAGAACGGGGAAGCGGTTGCGCCGTCTTTCGCTGTGAATAATTGGCGGAAATAGGTACGCGGATCGGTCTCATCTTTTGCAAGAACTTTTTTCATTTTTTGATCCAAATGCACGGGAAGCAGGTCTGGATTGCCCTGTAGCTCATAGACATCCCCAACCTTTCCAATCCGTCCGACGAAAACATCTCCCGGTGTGAGCTCATGCGTCGCCAGTTTTTCTTTGACCCAATAGGTTTTCTTTTCGTGAAGATACTCGAGCGTCATCCCTTCATCTCGCCGCACTTCGCGTACCTCAAAATAACCGAAGATATTATCAGCAAGTGTTCGATATGCTTCAAGCGCTTCCGGTGCGGCACCATAAGGGTTTCGTTCGCGAAAATCCTCTAGCACACTCTTGCCGCTTGAGAAACGAAAATGAAACAAGAACCACTGCGTGAACAGTTCAAGAAATTGCGCATCTTCCGCTTCGCCGTGCGCAGTCGGTTTTTCCTTGCCAAAAAACTCCTTGCTCGCGCGATCAAGTTCGTTCCCGAATACTCTCGGGTTGCCAAAATAGTAATCTAATACGTTTGCTATTGTTCCCTGAACCACAAGGTGATATTACTATAAAAACCAGGAATATCTTAGTCGCACGCTCATTTGTTCATCGCCGATAACTGACGTGTGTGTCTTGTTGCAATCCCCATCGCGTCCAAACAAGGCAGGACATTGCTTGGTGTCCAAAAAATCCCTTAAATAAGGGGTTTTTTCTTAATGTCAGAACTGTGGATAACTTAGTGGTAGGGAAGTGGGGGGTGGTGGGATATAATGGTATCCATGTGGGAAAAAGTGGGAAATCAAACTCCTCAGAATTTTTGCGCCGATGGGGGGGTGAAGAAGAGAAAAGTTGAGATTGGCGCGTTCAAAAGAGTGAGTGCGCCAAACTCAGGGCTTCTCGAAACAATCACGAGTCCTGACCAACACTATGTTCATTGGCGAATATATTCACAGCGTTGATGACAAAAAGCGCCTTTCGGTGCCGGTAAAGTTTCGCAAGGAACTGGGGAAAAAGGGGGTGATCACACTTGGGTTAAACAAGTGTCTTTCACTTTATCCCACTAAAGGATGGACGGTATTTGCGCAGAAATTGTCGAAACTTTCCGTGGGCAAATCCGAAGACCGCGGTTTTTCGCGTGCCATGCTTTCCGGTGCGTTCGAGGTGGAAATAGACTCAATCGGCCGCATCCTCATTCCCGATTCACTCAAGGTGTACGCAGGACTTAAAGAGCGCGTTGTCTTGACCGGCGCGTACGACCGCGTGGAGATCTGGGACGAAAGCACGTGGCAATCATACAAATCGCAGGTGATCTCGCAGGCCGATAGGATGGCCGAGCAGTTGGGGGAGAGGGGAGTACTGTAACGAGCCACTAGCCACTAGTCGCTGGCCATTAATAAATAAATGCAAAATTCCATGAAAAACTCACAAAAAAAACAACTGACCCGAAGACAAAGAGCGATCCAATCTCCCACCTACCGAGACGTGCCGACCCCATTCTTTCCCAAGCAATTTGCGGGTTTCGTCTACGTCCAAAAACGGAGACAAGATCCGCGGCATGGCGAACTTACTAATACCCCATTAACTTAATTCTGTCCACCAAAGGCAGCCTTTGGGGCAAGATTCTTAAAGGCTGCCTTTGGTGTGTCCATGACAAGATTAAGTTAATTGTGAGCTAGTCGGTCCCTAGTCTTTAGTCATTAGTTGGCAGGGAAATACAACAACAGAAATTCAAAGCATCGGTCTATCGTTACTTGTTAGGAAAAAATTCATAACCAGTGACGAACGACAGATACACGTCGTTCGAAATTATCCAGACTAAATCAATTGCTTGTTCCTAGCAACTGACTACTAGCGCCTAGCAACTGAATGAGTATGGCCCATCGGACTGTTCTTTTACATGAGACCATCGAATCGCTCAAGCTCAAGGCGGGAGATGTTGTCCTCGACGCAACGTTTGGCGGCGGAGGACACAGTCGGGCGCTTGCGCAGTTGGTCGGAGCAAAAGGCCGCCTGATTGCGTTTGACGCTGACCGCTCTGTCTTCACTCCGGAGTTGACCGAAGAACTGACGCGCCTAACGCGCTTCACGCAGGTTGTCGCAAATTTTCGCGATCTTGCGGGTGAACTTGCAATGCTTGAGGTGCAAAAGATCGACGGCGCCATTTTTGATCTCGGACTTTCAAGCACACAGCTCGAGGAGTCGGGAAGGGGCTTTTCATTCCAGCGCGATGAGCCGCTCCACATGACCTTCAAAGCAAACCCCGAGGAAGGAGACGTCACCGCCGAGATCATTCTCAATCGCTGGAGCGAAGAGAATATCGCGGTCATCTTGCGCGGATTCGGTGAGGAACGTTATGCACGCTCCATCGCAAAAGCTATCGTCGCCGCGAGGAAGTCGGGTCCGCTACGGAGGACCGGAGAACTTGTGGAGGTTATCCACCAAGCTACACCCTCCCGTTACCACCATGGACGGACCCACTTTGCCACGCGAACGTTTCAGGCGCTCCGCATGGCGGCCAACGACGAGCTCGGCGCGATCGAGCAGGCGCTCCGTGGCATTCTGCCGTTCCTTGCAAAAGGCGCACGCATCGCTGTCATTGCGTTCCATAGCGTCGAAGACCGTCTCGTCAAAAGACTGTTTCGGGAGTTTGAAGCAAACGACCACATGGTGAAACGGGTCACGAAAAAACCGATTGTTCCAAGTGAAAGTGAGCTGAAAGAAAACCCGCGCGCACGAAGCGCAAAATTACGAGTGGTCGAAAAAATATAAGTATCGCATATGTTCCAACTTTTCATTAAATATATTCAGGAATACGTTCGAAAACGCAAATGCCAGCGCGCGCGCTTTTTCCTTGTGCGCGAATGTATTGATTCCTTAGCATAATTTTCTATGACGAGCGTCGCCTTCTCAAAATTTACCGCATACGATCGAAAGGCCTTTTGGTTCCTGGCGGCGCTCGGCGTGTTTGCACTTTTTGCATATATCTATTTTATCGGCCTCTCCGTACTTTCCGTGGTGGACCGAAAAGAGACGGAGCGTATGACGGGGCGAGTGGGTGCAGAGGTTGCAGGGCTCGAATCGGAGTACGCCGCGCTCGATCAGCGCATTGATCTTTTGGCGGCTACTACTGCGGGGTTTAAGGAAGTGACCGATCCGCGCTACGTTAATCGGGAAGGCGAACGGGAGACGCTTTCTTTGCGTGATGCCGCAGGTGGCCGCTAATGTATGCCCAAAGACGTTCGCAATCGCCTTCGGTTGATCGCGGGACTCATCCTCATTATTGCTTTGGGTTTCGTCGGTCGGCTCTATGATCTTCAGGTGCGCCGCGGAGACGAGTTTTTGAGGGAGGCGAACAAACAGTACGTTGCCACCGTACCGAATATCTATCGTCGCGGAAATATTTATTTTCAAGAACAAGACGGGTCACTAAGTGCCGGCGCCACGGTCAACGAAGGGTATCTGATCTCGATCGACCCGGGTGCGATTGACGATAAAGAAAAAACGTATGAAGCGATCGCCGCGATCATTCCGCTTGATCGCAGGGAGTTCATGGAAAAAGCGGAAAAGAAAGACGATCCCTACGAAGAGGTCGCCAACCGCGTTACCGAGCATGAGGCCGAGGAGATAAAAAAACTTTCAATTCCCGGCGTACATGCATTTCGCGAGGCGTGGAGGTACTACCCGGGGGAAATGATCGCCGCACATGTATTGGGCTTTGTCGGCTATCGCGGTGATTTATTAACGGGGCGATACGGCCTCGAATCATACTACAATGACACGCTTGCCCGCCAAGATGAAGATCTTTATGTGAATTTTTTTGCCGAGCTGTTTACAAACTTGCGCGATACGGTTTTTGATCGGAGTGTTGTTGAGGGCGGTGATTTGGTGCTCACCATTGAGCCGACGGTTGAGAGGTACTTGGAAAAAGAGCTCGCCGGCGTGATGGATGCGTGGAACTCCGATCAGGCTGGAGGAATTATCATGGATCCGAAAACTGGAGCGATCTATGCCATGGCCGTCCTACCTTCGTTTGATCCGAACCAATACGGCGCCGTGAAAGACCAACGTGTGTATGCTAATGCACTCGTTGAAGATGTGCGCGAAATGGGTTCCATCATGAAGCCACTCACCATGGCCGCCGGCCTTGACGCGGGAGTGGTTACTGCGGACACAACATATAATGATGTGGGTCGCGCCACCCTAAACGGCAGGACATTCAGTAATTACGACGGCCGTGGCCGCGGACCGGGGACGACGATGCAGAGAGTGCTCAATGATTCGCTCAACACCGGTGCGGCATTCGTGCAGGGGAAACTCGGTAAAGAACTTTTTGCGGATTATATACAGAAGCGCTTTCGGTTGGGCGAAGAAACCGGCATCGATCTCCCCGGTGAACGTCAGGGGCTGATGGACAATCTCACTTCAAAACGCGAAATCGAATACGCGACCGCTTCGTTCGGGCAGGGAATCGCGGTGACGCCGATCAATATGGCGACCGCGCTCGCCACGCTTGCGAACGGTGGCATGACGGTCACGCCGCATGTTGTCTCGGAGGTGAAGTATGAATCCGGCAGAGTAAAAAAAATCACGCAAACTCCGCCAGAACAAATACTAAAAAAAGAAACCGCCGACGAGATCACCCGCATGCTGGTCGAAGTCGTTGATAAGGCGCTCTTGGGCGGAACGGTGAAAGTCCCGGAATATTCGATCGCGGCAAAGACCGGCACCGCGCAAGTCGCCCGTCCGCGCGAGTTGGGCGGGGGATATTATGACGATCGCTACTTCCACACATTTTTCGGCTATTTTCCCGCCTATGATCCGAAGTTCATTATCTTTCTCTACACCTATGATCCGAAAAACGGCGCGACGTTCGCGTCGCACACGCTCACTCTGCCGTTCATCCGATTGACAAAATTTTTATTGAATTACTACAACATTCCGCCTGACCGCGATCCAAACGCGGCAAAAGCGATCACGTGGTTGCGGTAGGTTACAATTGTTCAAAAACTCGAGAGCGCGCAGACATGACTTTCTGGTTTCCATTTGATAGACTTTTGGTATGAAAGGTGAGCCAAAAGAGATACAAGAAAGTTTTACCGAAAAACCCCAATATACTCTTGAGGACTTAGTGGTAGAAGGTACATGTAAGATGCAAAAATTTTTCAAAGCAATTGTTATTGCAGTGTTGACAGGGGAGGCGCGTCTGATGCTCAAGAAGCATCAGCCGTTCATTATTGCCGTGACCGGAAGCGTGGGAAAAACGACGACGAAAGACGCGATCTTTCAGGTGCTCAAGGATACGGGCTCGGTGCGCAAGAGCGAAAAAAGTTTTAACAGCGAACTGGGCGTGCCGCTCACCATCCTTGACCTTCCCAACGCGTGGCACGACCCTCTCGGGTGGACCAGAGTCCTTGCGATCGGATGTTGGCGGGCGCTTTTCTTGCGCGAATATCCGAAAACGCTTGTGCTTGAGGTGGGTGCGCAATATCCCGGCGATATCAAGCGAATCGCGCGCTGGTTATGCCCTGACATTGCTATTATTACACGATTGCCGGAGCGACCAACGCACGCCGAGTATTTTGCGTCGCCGGATGAAGTGAAAAAAGAGAAAGCCGAGCTCTTGTGGGCGTTGAAAAAGGGAGGAGTTTTCATCGGATGCGCGGATGATCCCCATGTGATCGAACTATTGTCCCAAACAAAAGCAAAACCGCTCCTGTTTGGATTTCATCCGGAAGCGACAGTGCGCGGCGGCGAAATCATGTCGTTTTACGAAGAAGCGGATGGCGAAAAAGTTCCTGCGGGGATTACTTTTTTCATTTCCTATCCCGGAGTGAATGAGCGCATCACTCTTCGTGGGGTGCTGGGGACTCCTCCCGCTTTTGCCGCCCTTACGGCATTTGCCGTTGGTATTGCACAACAGGTCGCACCGGATGAAATTGCAAAGGCGCTTTTGACGTTTGAAACGCCGCCGGGGCGGATGCGAATCATCGCGGGGAAGAATGCTTCGGTGTTGATCGACGATAGCTATAATTCTTCGCCTGTTGCGGCGGAGGAGGCGCTCAAGACCTTGCGCGCACTTTCCGGAAAACGAAAGATTGCCATGCTGGGGGACATGCTTGAGCTCGGGGAGTTCGCGGAAGAAGAACACAAAAAAGTCGGTCGGATGGCAGGAGAGTTTGTTGATCTCTTGGTGACCGTAGGGAAGCGCGCGCGATGGATAGCCGAAGGTGCACGGGGGGTTGTGCTGGCGAAAGAAAAAATTCAAGAGTTTGCTGATTCCGAATCAGCCGGAAAATGGATGGCGGAAAATCTTCTCCGAGGAGATGTCATCCTCTTGAAGGGCTCGCAGGGGTCGGGAGAAAACATGATCCGCATGGAGCGCGCAGTAAAGCTCCTTATGGCGCACCCCGAAGATGCCTCGAAACTTTTAGTGCGGCAAGAAGATGAGTGGTCCCGACACTGATAAAAAATACAAGGTCGAACCTTAAAGCTGTTTCCTCAAGGTTCGACCTTGTATTTTTCTGTGTTGCATTTTTTATGAACATCGTGCTACCATCGGTGAAGAAATTTGTTGAAAGGTGAGTTCCTTGAGCTACCCGCATCCGCTGTCGTACTTTTCACCATCCATCGAACAAAAAATTGTGCGAGCGCGATCGTACAAGACGCTTGCCGACATAGCGATCACCGTTCTTTTTGCCATGCCGCGCGATGTCACCATGGTGTGTGGCCCGATCACCTCCGGCGGGCTCGGTATGCTCGCGCTTAATCTCGACCGGTTTTGTTTTGCCATAGACCTGCTTGCCGCGAGCGGAGAGAATGTGTTCACCCAGTTGCCATTCGAGCGTTCCGTTCGCGCCATACGCGAGTTCAAACATTACAATGTAAAGAACGACCGCCTGCTCCAGAAGTTCTACCTGCCTATTTTCCGCTCTGGTTTCGTTACCCGTTTGTGCTTTCTTCCGTTGTGGAAAACTTCGTACGGCGCGACGTGGGAGCATGAGCGTGCCATTGAGCTCGGCATTGGTCGCGCGTATTTCATTCAAGGATTTGAATCTTTTCCGTCTGGGACGAAGATTTTTGACTAACTCATCGGCAAAAGGCCTTTCTGTGTGGCCTTTTTTTCATAAAATTTGTCAAGATTAAGACTTGACAAAAAGACTTGGTAAATAGCGCTTGCTCAATGACGGGCAACCCCCCCCCTTTGCATTGTGTCTTGAAATCTGATATACTGCCAGTTAAGAATCAACAGTAAAATATTAATAATTATTCACGAAAAATCGTAACGTATGTTATCTAAAAAAATAGCAGCAGTGACGTGCACTCTCATTTTGCTCGGTGCATTTGTCGGTGTGGCGAGCGCAGATCATTCATGGGGCGGTTATCACTGGGCTCGGACGGCAAATCCGTTTGCGCTCTCATTGGGCGACAATCTTTCGTCCGCATGGGATCCTTATCTTGTTACTACGTCAAGCGATTGGAGCGTTTCTTCGGTGCTCGATACGAACATCGTTTCCGGCACGGCCTCCCGACATAAATCGTCGAAATTGGATTGCGGTCCAGTTTCCGGCACCGTTCAAGTGTGCAACAAGGCCTACGGCAAAAACGGCTGGCTCGGCATCGCGTCTATTTGGGTTTCCGGCGGCCACATTACAAAAGGAACCACGAAGTTGAATGATACCTATTTCAACACCGCAAAGTATAATACTGTTGCGTGGAAGAATTTGGTGATGTGCCAGGAAGTCGGCCACACCATTGGGCTCGATCATCAGGACGAGGACTTTAACAATCCGAATCTCGGGACGTGCATGGATTATACGAGCAACCCCGGAACCAACCAGCATCCGAATGAGCATGACTACGCCATGCTTGAAGAAATTTATGCTCATGTAGACACGGTCGCCACTGCGCTCGCATCGGTTGCAAGCGCGCCGGCAGAAGCGGGTGAGAACATCGGCGATTGGGGTAAAGTGGTGCGTAAGTCAAAAGACGGAAAAATATCACTCTACGTCAAGGGACTCAAGAAAGGAGAAAATGTCTTTACGTTCGTCGTCTGGGCAAACTAGCGCCACCTCAACTTCATTCTTGCCATCCAAGGAGAGACCTTTCCCCGCTAGTCTTTTCGCAAGGACTTACCTTGGATGGCACGCATGATAGTGGAAATTAAGTTGAAGTGGTACTAGCCAACAATCACTAGTACCCCATTAACTTAATTCTGTCCACCAAAGACAGTACCAAAGGCGGCCTTTAAGAATCTTGCCCCAAAGGCCGCCTTTGGTACTGCCTTTGGTGGTGTGTCAATGACAAGATTAAGTTAATTGGGCACTAGATTGATGTAGCGAAAACGAACCGCAAAAGAGCGGGTCATTTTCGTTTGCGCCATACCCGCACACTTACTTTTTCATAAACGTAAGCGTGCGGGTATACTGATGTTATTGAGTATCGTGACCAAAGAACAACTTATCAATCGCCTGCGGGAGATCGGCGTTATCAGCAACGAACCGGTCGTTTTGCGCTCCGGAGTTACCGTGCAATTCTACTGCGATATGAAAAAGGCCTATGGTTATCCTGACGTACTCGACGCGCTGGTCGATGAGGTTGGCAAGAATATCGGCGATGACATTACCGCGATCATCGGATCGGGGTATGGCGGAGTGCCGCTCGCGGCTATTCTCTCGCTTCGGTACAAACGGAATTTTGTTCTGGCGCGGGAGAAACTCAAAGACCATGGAAAACAAAACTGTTTTGATGGCTACGTTCCCACTAAAGATGACCGCGTGCTCATCGTGGACGACGTACTCACGACAGGCTCAAGCGTGCGGGAGACCATTGCCGCACTTAAGGAAACAGACGCAACGATCGCCGGAGCGGTGGTGTTGGTGAAGCGCGGCGAAGCAGAACTTCCCATACCTTTTTCTTACATTCTCCACATTGACGAACTGAGGTGAGTTTCCAGCCGCTTCGTTTCGCGGTATTCTGAAGTGGTGAATGCGCCATCTGACAAATTTCCCAAAGGGTTTTTTTGGGGCGCGAGTACCGCGGCCTATCAGGTCGAAGGAGGTATTGAAAATACCGATTGGGCGAAGGCCGGTCGCGAGGGTAAGGTTCCTTCGGCGGGGAAAGCGTGCGACCACTACAACCGATTTGAAGAAGATTTCGATATCGCTCGCTTGCTTGGGCACAATGCCTACCGATTTTCCGTCGAATGGGCGCGCATTGAGCCGGAAGAAGGGAAGTTTGACGAAAAAGAGATTGAGCACTATCGCACAGTCTTACGCTCGCTCAAGCGGCATGGATTAGAGCCATTTGTGAACCTTTGGCACTACACGCTACCGATTTGGTTTGAGAAAATGGGCGGATTTGAACATAAAAACGCAGAAGTTATATTTTCTCGTTATTGCGCTTCTGTTGTCGGAAAACTCGGCTCTGAAGCAAAATTTTGGCTCACAATAAACGAACCCATGTCTTGGGCTTCAGGCGGATACCGTATTGGCAAGTGGCCTCCGTTCAAGAAAAGTATTTTTACATTTATAAAGATTCAATCGCGGTTAGCCGCTGTGCACAATTTGGCCTATGACGAAATGAAAAAGGTTGTTCCAAATATTCAGATTGGAATTGCGAAAGACAATATGTATTTTGCGTCGAATGGGCGGTGGTGGAACACATTGGCAAAGCACGTTATGGATTGGTTCTGGAACGAAAGATTTTTAAATGCAACAGAGGGGCATCAGGATTTTATCGGTCTCAATCACTATTTTTATAAGCAATTTGGCAGTAAGAAAAAATTACCACAGTCCGACATGGGTTGGGATATATACCCGGAAGCTATTTACCATTGTTTAGTCGACCTCAAAAAGTACAAGAAACCCGTTTATGTATCGGAGAATGGCGTCGCCGATGAGACGGACACTCAAAGAGGCGATTTTATAAAAAATTATCTCTCCTGCGTCAAAAAAGCCATAGACGACGGTGTTGATGTGCGTGGATATTTTTACTGGTCACTCATGGACAATTTCGAGTGGTCTTTTGGGTTTCAGAAGAAGTTTGGCCTTGTAGCGCTTGAGCCGGAAACTCTCAACAGAAAAATTAGGCCATCCGCTTTCGTTTATAAAGATATTATTGAACACCAATCATCATGATAAGCGGAGACATTGCGTTTGCATTATCCATTGGGCTTGTGGTTTTTGGCCAACTCTTAAGCGCGGCGAGCGTACTTATTGATAAATACGTGGTTACGCAAACAACGATCACGCGTCCGAGCGTGTACGTCTTTTACGTCGGCATGACCTCGAGCGTTGCGCTCCTCCTCCTGCCGCTCGGTGTGGTCCACACGCCCGACAGTACCACCATCCTCCTCGCGCTGGCGATCGGTTTTGTCTTCATCGTGTCAATCCGTTACCTCTTTCGCGCACTCAAGCACGCGAACGCGACGGATGTTGTCGCGTGGCTCACCGCTGTGTCTGCTCTCACGACGTTCGCTTTCGGTTCACTCATCATCAACGAAACTCTACCCAAGTCGTTTCCCGTCGCCATGGTGTTGTTTATCACCGGAATGCTCTTTGTCGGGCACTTCAGGTTTCAGGCGCGTTCGCTGATGCAGGCAACCATTGCCGGCGCGCTCTTTGGCCTCTCCGCCGTGCTCCTTAAGATGCTCTTCTCGCACACGAATTTTATTGACGGATTTTTCTGGTCACGCATGGGAAACGTGGCCGGCGCTCTCTCACTCTTGGCGTTTCCCTCTATCCGCGAGCACATCTTTCACATTTCGCGAAAAACAACGAGACATTTGGGCGCCCTTATCATCGCCAATCGCGCACTGAACGGCATCGCATTTTTGTGCATCCTCTACGCAATCCGCGTCGGCTCGGTGTCCATCGTGAATTCACTGTCGTCGCTTCAGTTCGTCTTTATCTTCCTTCTCATTTTTCTGTTGGCAAAATACGTGCCGAAGCTCTATGAGCATGAGTTTAGACACGGACACATTTTGCATAAAGTCATCGCGATGGCCTTCATTTCGCTCGGTTTCCTCACGCTCTTTTTATGATGCGGCAACTCCTCCACAAAACACTAAAAATATTCGCATGGTTTCTTGGCGGACTCATACTCCTCTTTCTTCTCATCTCGTACGGAAAAGATCCGGAGCGGATCACCTATGGCGTAACATTGAGCAAATACTATGCGGAAGAGCTCGGACTCCCGTGGCGGGACGTGTTCGTGGCTGTCCTCGATGAGCTCAAGGTCAAAAAACTTCGACTCATTGCGTACTGGCCGATGGTCGAGCCTGAGCGGGGAAGCTTTGACTTTGCGGACCTCGATTGGGAGCTCTCCGAAGCGAAAAAGAGAAATGCGGGCGTTATTCTTGTGGTGGGAAGGCGAGTGCCGCGATGGCCGGAATGCCACACGCCGCGTTGGGCGCAGGGCCTCTCATGGGACGAGCAAAAAGCCGAACTGCGCCTCTACCTCGCCACCGTAGTTGAACGCTACAAAACGCACGACGAGATCGTCTATTGGCAGGTGGAAAATGAGCCGTTCCTTTCCGTCTTCGCGAAGGAGCATTGCGGTCTGCTCGATCAGGATTTTTTGCGCGAAGAGATCGGTTTGGTGAGAGGTATCGATCCCAAAAGGCCGGTCTTGGTGACCGATAGCGGCAACCTCGGACTATGGAGCGGTGCGTGGCGTGCGGGCGACGCATTTGGCACGAGCGTGTATCTCTATCTATGGAATCCGGAGATCGGTGAAGTGAAAAGTTTTTATCTTCCCTCGTTCTACAAAGCGAAGAAAAATCTCATGACGCTCGCGCATGGTTTTAAGCCGAGCATGTTGATCGAGCTTTCTCTTGAACCGTGGCTTTTGGAGCCGACCGTGAATGCGCCGCTCGAAATACAGCTCGACAGAATGGGAATCGACAAATTTCACGAAGTCATTGGTTTTGCACGGCGCGCGGGATTTGACGAGCAGTACTTGTGGGGTGCTGAATGGTGGTATTACATGAGAGGGAATGGCCATCCGGAATTTTGGGAAGCAGCCAAGGATCTTTTTGCGGAGACATAGAGAATGAGTCGCATAGATTTACACCGATTATTTTGTTAGAGTGGCTTTCTGTCGTTCATGGAATACTCACAGACAACATATTTCAAAGTCGGCCGCGCGGAGGAGCTTACCGGCGGTGATAGAGTTCTTTATCGCGCGCTCGAAATCCTTCCCGGCCTCCTTTCGTGGGGTACCATTTTCCTTGTGATCCTTCTATCGATTATCGCTCCCATGGCGGCGGCGTACTTCATCATCGCCTTCGACCTATATTGGTTCCTGAAGACCGCCTATCTTTCGCTTCATCTGCGGCACAATTGGAAGCGCCTTAAATATAATCTCTCCGTTGACTGGTCGGCGATGCTGCGGAATCTGAAACACGAACACTTGACCCACCTGATCCTCCTGCCTTTCTACAAAGAGGGTATTGAGGTGGTTGAGCAAAGCGTTCGTAGCTTGATTGAGACCAAGTACGATAAGAAAAAGTTTATTCTGGTGCTTGCGCAGGAAGAAAGCGCGGGGCTTTTGGCGGATGCGGTTGCAAAAACAATTGAAGAAAAATATGCCAAAGCATTCGGACAATTTCTCGTCACGGTCCATCCGGAAGGATTGAGGGGGGAGGTTGCGGGAAAAGGCGCGAATATTGCGTACGCTATCGAAAAGTCGAGAAAGTTGGTTTTGGACAAATACCATATTTCCTACGACGACGTTATTGTTTCTGCTTTTGATATTGACACGGTGGCTTACCCCGAATACTTCTCCTGCGTCACATGGCATTACCTCACAACACCCGATCCTCGCAAGGTCTCTTTTCAGCCGGTGCCCTTTTACAACAACAACATCTGGCATGCCACGATGCTTTCGCGGATCGTCGCGGGGTCGAGTACGTTTTGGCAGATGATGCAACAGGAACGGCCGGAGAAACTTGCCACGTTCTCTTCGCATTCCGTCTCTTTCCGCGCGCTTCATGAAATAGGCTATTGGCAGAAGAATGTTGTGTCCGAGGACTCGCGGATCTTCTGGAACCTTTTTCTGGCTCACAACGGCGATTATTCGGTGATCCCCATCTCTTATCCCGTTTCCATGGATGCCAATGTTGCTCTAGGGTTTTGGCAGACTGTCAGGAATATCTACAAACAGCACCGACGTTGGACCTACGGTGTGGAGAATCTCCCGTACCTCCTTTTTGGTTTCATCAAAAACAAACAGATGCCGTTTGGCGTTAAATTGCGTACCGCGCTCGTTCAGGTGGAGGGTTTCTGGTCTCTTGCGACCAATCCGATCATGATCTTTCTTTTGGGCTGGCTTCCAGTCATCTTGGGGGGCGACAAATTCAACAAACTTGTGCTGTCTTATAATTTGCCGATCCTTACCCGTGACATCATGCTCATCACCATGCTGGGGCTTATTGTGTCGTCGATCATTTTTATGTCATTTTTACCAAACAGGCCGAAAGAGAAAGGCCTGCTCGCGCATGCGGGAATGGTTGTTCAATGGATACTCGTACCTTTCACGATCGTTTTCTTCGGCGCGATCCCCGGCTTGGACGCCCAGACGAGGCTCATGTTCGGGCGCTATCTTGGTTTTTGGGTTACCCCGAAACACCGCAGTAATCAGTAGGCAGTACGCAGTAGGCAGGGAAATACAAAATACAACAAATACAATATGAAACCAAAATTCTTTAATCTCGCTTTCTGCCTGCTGCCTACTACTTCCTACCTGCTGACTCAATGAAACCCCTGTCCAAGAACAAAAGGCGTGGCTATCTCTTTTTCTTTTTTCTGGTCTTTATTATTGCCACTCCGTCTTTTATTTTTCAGGCTAAAGGGTATCGCCTTAATTGGGGTGATGTGCTCAACATTTCCCAGACCGGCGGTCTCTACATCAATACGGACCAATCCGGCATTGAGATCTTTTTGAACAACAAGTTATTCAAAAAGACGAGCATTGTCCAGAAAGGGATTTTCATTCAGGACTTGAAACCGGGCGTCTACGAGGTGCGCGCGTCAAAAGAAGGACTTCAATCGTGGACGAAAAACCTAAAAGTATTCCCCGAGATCGTGACCGAGGCGCGCTCTTTTCTTATCCAAGAGGATCCAGAGCTTGTTTCCATACCGGAATTTCTTGTGAGCGAAACCATCGCGACGACCTCCGTTTCTCGCAAGTCACCGCCGAAAAACCCGGAGTACGAGGCCGTCGCCCTCCTTTTTGCGCCGCCCGTTACCCCGAAAACTCCCGCGACGAAGCAGTCAACCACAACACCCGAAGAGGATCCGGAGGATATGCAAGTCAAAAATGACGATGGGAAGCTCACTGTCCTTTGGGTGGGCGAGCCGGACGAAATTCCCAGCTACTTTTGCGAGAATGTCGAATGCAAGTCAGCGATCGTCGTCTCTGCACCCTCAAAGATCCTCTCATTCGACTTTTTTCCAGGACGCGGCGACCTCCTTATTCTCCGACTCGAGAGCGGTATCTTCGTTTCTGAGATTGATGACCGCTCGCCACAGAACAGAGAGACCGTCGTCTCCGGTACGGGTTACGAGTTTAGGGTTAAAGGTGGGAAAAACATCTATCTGAAGAAAGACAATTTACTGTACGAGGTTTCCCTATAGCTCTCTGCCGCCCCTAAATTCCGTTTCCGTCATAGTATTCGCCCACACAAAAGAGTCATAAATAAAGCCACATTTGCCTGATTTTTTAGTGTTGACTTGTGGTGGACTAGGCTAAAAATGCTGAAAGGGACGGTTTCCCATGATTTTGGGCCGTCAAAGTAATATATTTGCAATATTTACCTTGGTGTGTCAAATCTCTACATTCAGGTCGCGGTGGGCCATAAAAAGTCACCTGACAGCATAAGTGCAAAACACGGCTTCATATAGGCCTTATTTTATGCACAAGGACTTCTTGTTGCCCTTCTGGCCAGCCTTTGTACAATTTTTGAGCGTCCCCGATACAGCCAAAGTAACGAGTAATTGACGATATCGTTAAAATCTGATATAATGTCCTTTGTCCGCTTGGGCAACACCCGAGGCGGATCGTTCATTTTTATGACAATATCTTAGTGTTCGTTCATCCCGCCTAGTACCCCATTAACTTAATTCTGTCCACCAAAGGCAGTACCAAAGGCGGCCTTTGGGGCAAGATTCTTAAAGGCCGCCTTTGGTACTGCCTTTGGTGTGTACATGACAGAATTAAGTTAATTGGGTACTAGAGAACGAACGGGATGATTACTGCCATTTGTGCAACGTTCATACTTTCTGAAGGTTATTTATGAACGGGCTCTTACTGACTTTTTAACATGAAACTTACTCGAACAAGCATCAAAGGAGAAACGAACGACAGCGTGTTTCGCATGGCGACCATTTTTGTGGTCATTGTGGCGGCATTATTGCCCGCCCGTGTGTTTGCCGCAAGCGCGTATATCAAGTCTGTAGCGCCGGGGTTGATCGAGAAGGCGGATGTTGCCTACGGCGGCCTCGTTGATGTCGCCGCACTCTTGTACAACGTGGACCCCGAGCTCATTCTTGCGGTGATTATTGTTGAGTCGGAAGGTAATCCGAAAGCGCTTTCCCGTCGCGGCGCAGAGGGTCTAATGCAACTCATGCCGAATACCGCGAAGGCAATGGGCGCAACGAATCCCAAAGAGCCGCTCCAGAATATTTTTGCCGGAACCAAATATTTAAAAGAACTTGAAGAGAGCTATGGTTTCATTGATTCTAAAGAAGATGCGCTTGTGGCCTATAACATGGGTCCCGCCCGCGCAAAAAAATGGCTTGCTCGTTCCGACCCAAAGGAGTATCCCTATGTTGTCAACGTGATGTACGTTTATGCTTTGCTAGAGGAGCGTAAACGCGTAAATGTTCAAAGCATCCAAGGGGGGTTAAATAAACTTGCCATGGAGTTTACGGATGTCATTGTCCCTACTGCACAGCCCATGCTCAGTCGTCCGCGCTCACTTTCGCTTCGTGCATTTCCCATGAGCATTCCTTCAGGTCGCCGCCTTGAGGCAAAGCAACAAGACTAATACCATTTTTAGTAAACCCCTTCTTAGAGCCTGTTCAAGATCTTTTTGTCAGTTCCAAAAAGATGAGATTTTGCAAGGAAAAATGTTTTGGAGGGCGACGTGATGCCAAAGCATCATGGAGACCGAAGAACGCTTTTACTTGTGAAATATCGCTTTCTGGGATGGCATAAAAGATTTTGAACAGGCTCTTAATCAATTTTCGAGGTGAGACCTTTCATCTATAGCCAAGGACTCACCTCGAAAACTAACGTTACACGAAAGAGTTAATTGGGGATGGTATAAGTGAAATACAAGAAGAACCCCAAGCTGGGTGGCTGGGGTGGTGATGCGAGCGATGTTCTACTATATGGTCAACTCGGCCTTGCGCCGAAGTTCTTCCGAGACCGACACCGTTTTTCTCGTGCGTAGCGCGTAGTGCTTTTCGAGTGCCTCGTTGTGGTTAACGAAGACCGGATGGGGGCGGATTGTCGGATGAAGCTTTGCGTGCGGATTGCTTTCGGCGTTGTCGATCGCTTGCCGCTTCGTGCGATAGTCGATCTTTCCGAAAAACTCTATAGTGAAATACCCCAGAAAGTTCTCGTCTGCACCCTGAAGCGGATGCACGCGACCCTGCATTGTCGGATTGAATCCGATCTGCGTCGGATCATTCATCGTTGCCTCCGTTTGTGACTATGGACTGTGCAAATGGTAACAAAAAACATAGTACTTGTCAAATATTTTTATTTTGCTACACTGGTGGGGCCTTGTATCAGGCAGTGGCTCTTCGTTGTAACAAACAGTGAGGGGAGGAAAGTCCGAACACTTACCCTGTTTTAAGGGTTAAAAAGGTAGCGGGTAACGCCCGTCGTGGGCAACCATAGAGGTGCGAGCAGTGATGCCCGGACCGAAAGGAAGGGGGTCCCGCCCCAGTTTTGCTCTTTAGAAATTTCTTAAAGAGCAAAACTGGGGCGGGATATGTCCGCCGAAATGCGGAAGTGAAACAGCTAAATCCTTACCCGAGTGCAAGGCCGTGTGCTGATTTTGTTCACCAAGGGTGACGAACAAGGCTGTGTGTCCTGTGCGCAACGAAGGATGACCTTCGTTATAAGGCCACAGGATGCTCAATTTTGCACCACCCTCGGTGGGCAAAATTGGCAAGTGCCGCTCGATCCCGCGAGTAATTGCGGGACCAGATAAATTACTGCCACCCCGCATAAATGGATGCGGGGAACAGAATTCGGCTTATCCATACAGGGTCCGCATGAAAAAACTGCCCAAAAAGGGCAGTTTTTTCATTTTTTGACGAAATGTTTTTCATGAAAAATCCCTTAAAATAAACTTGTCCGCCCGTCCAATCACGAGGGCTCGCTAACGAGGTATTTGGTGGGCGGAACCACGGGCAAGTTTTTTGGAACTCCGCTAGTATCCCATTAACTTAATTCTGTCCACCAAAGGCAGTACCAAAGGCGGCCTTTGGGGCAAGATTCTTAAAGGCCGCCTTTGGTACTGCCTTTGGTGTGTACATGACAGAATTAAGTTAATTGGGTACTAGAGAACGAACGGGATGATTACTGCCATTTGTGCAACGTTCATACTTTCTGAAGGTTATTTATGAACGGGCTCTTACTGACTTTTTAACATGAAACTTACTCGAACAAGCATCAAAGGAGAAACGAACGACAGCGTGTTTCGCATGGCGACCATTTTTGTGGTCATTGTGGCGGCATTATTGCCCGCCCGTGTGTTTGCCGCAAGCGCGTATATCAAGTCTGTGGCGCCGGGGTTGATCGAGAAGGCGGATGTTGCCTACGGCGGCCTCGTTGATGTCGCCGCACTCTTGTACAACGTGGACCCCGAGCTCATTCTTGCGGTGATTATTGTTGAGTCGGAAGGTAATCCGAAAGCGCTTTCCCGTCGCGGCGCAGAGGGTCTAATGCAACTCATGCCGAATACCGCGAAGGCAATGGGCGCAACGAATCCCAAAGAGCCGCTCCAGAATATTTTTGCCGGAACCAAATATTTAAAAGAACTTGAAGAGAGCTATGGTTTCATTGATTCTAAAGAAGATGCGCTTGTGGCCTATAACATGGGTCCCGCCCGCGCAAAAAAATGGCTTGCTCGTTCCGACCCAAAGGAGTATCCCTATGTTGTCAACGTGATGTACGTTTATGCTTTGCTAGAGGAGCGTAAACGCGTAAATGTTCAAAGCATCCAAGGGGGGTTAAATAAACTTGCCATGGAGTTTACGGATGTCATTGTCCCTACTGCACAGCCCATGCTCAGTCGTCCGCGCTCACTTTCGCTTCGTGCATTTCCCATGAGCATTCCTTCAGGTCGCCGCCTTGAGGCAAAGCAACAAGACTAATACCATTTTTAGTAAACCCCTTCTTAGAGCCTGTTCAAGATCTTTTTGTCAGTTCCAAAAAGATGAGATTTTGCAAGGAAAAATGTTTTGGAGGGCGACGTGATGCCAAAGCATCATGGAGACCGAAGAACGCTTTTACTTGTGAAATATCGCTTTCTGGGATGGCATAAAAGATTTTGAACAGGCTCTTAATCAATTTTCGAGGTGAGACCTTTCATCTATAGCCAAGGACTCACCTCGAAAACTAACGTTACACGAAAGAGTTAATTGGGGATGGTATAAGTGAAATACAAGAAGAACCCCAAGCTGGGTGGCTGGGGTGGTGATGCGAGCGATGTTCTACTATATGGTCAACTCGGCCTTGCGCCGAAGTTCTTCCGAGACCGACACCGTTTTTCTCGTGCGTAGCGCGTAGTGCTTTTCGAGTGCCTCGTTGTGGTTAACGAAGACCGGATGGGGGCGGATTGTCGGATGAAGCTTTGCGTGCGGATTGCTTTCGGCGTTGTCGATCGCTTGCCGCTTCGTGCGATAGTCGATCTTTCCGAAAAACTCTATAGTGAAATACCCCAGAAAGTTCTCGTCTGCACCCTGAAGCGGATGCACGCGACCCTGCATTGTCGGATTGAATCCGATCTGCGTCGGATCATTCATCGTTGCCTCCGTTTGTGACTATGGACTGTGCAAATGGTAACAAAAAACATAGTACTTGTCAAATATTTTTATTTTGCTACACTGGTGGGGCCTTGTATCAGGCAGTGGCTCTTCGTTGTAACAAACAGTGAGGGGAGGAAAGTCCGAACACTTACCCTGTTTTAAGGGTTAAAAAGGTAGCGGGTAACGCCCGTCGTGGGCAACCATAGAGGTGCGAGCAGTGATGCCCGGACCGAAAGGAAGGGGGTCCCGCCCCAGTTTTGCTCTTTAGAAATTTCTTAAAGAGCAAAACTGGGGCGGGATATGTCCGCCGAAATGCGGAAGTGAAACAGCTAAATCCTTACCCGAGTGCAAGGCCGTGTGCTGATTTTGTTCACCAAGGGTGACGAACAAGGCTGTGTGTCCTGTGCGCAACGAAGGATGACCTTCGTTATAAGGCCACAGGATGCTCAATTTTGCACCACCCTCGGTGGGCAAAATTGGCAAGTGCCGCTCGATCCCGCGAGTAATTGCGGGACCAGATAAATTACTGCCACCCCGCATAAATGGATGCGGGGAACAGAATTCGGCTTATCCATACAGGGTCCGCATGAAAAAACTGCCCAAAAAGGGCAGTTTTTTCATTTTTTGACGAAATGTTTTTCATGAAAAATCCCTTAAAATAAACTTGTCCGCCCGTCCAATCACGAGGGCTCGCTAACGAGGTATTTGGTGG
>Ga0155394_115_pt1 | contig 20676 bp, 19 predicted proteins | sample RifCSPhighO2_02_FD_106362 | JGI IMG/M metagenome (GOLD analysis project Ga0155394, IMG submission 106362) | Candidatus Lloydbacteria bacterium RIFCSPHIGHO2_02_FULL_50_13 | reverse complement strand
CACATTACGCTCGATCACAATACGTCGCTCAACCACACGCGGGGCGCGGTGTCTTTCAATCACCACCGGTCGCTCCGCGTGCCGTTCAATGCGCGGCGCGCGGTGCCTTTCGACATTCCCGTGACCGCGACGTTGTTGCTGATAGCCACGGTTGTGGTCTCCACGATCCGCATAAGCGGCGGGTGCCGGAAACGCGAGCGCCAAAACAACTGCCAAAAACCCGAAAAAGCCTTTCATTTCGAACTCCTCAAGTCAACGAAACATTCAATCCAAAGGGAGTATAACCCACCTCCCAACCTACATTATATTGTACACCCAAAAGACGTTTTAGTCAACGACTTGGACGTCGGGTTTTCAAGTGTGGCTAAACAGAGCCAAAAAATACAAGGTGAGAGGTGGCCAACTTCTCAAAGGTCTATGACAAATACAAGGAACCTTGAGGAAACAGCTTTAAGGTTCCTTGTATTTGTCAGAGACCTTGGGACACCTTCCACCTTGTATTTTTCACTTCATCTCCCCCCACCGATTACCGCTCGCCACATCCACCACGAGCGGGATAAATTCGCCTTTTGTCCCTTTCGCGACGGAGACCATTTGATCTTTGACTGTGGCTGTAAACTCCTCTAAAAACTTTTTGTCGTCATCAGCCTCAAAGATAAGCTCATCGTGCACCTGAAGGAGGAGGTCCGCGCGGCTTTCCCATTTCGCCTTCTTCATCGCTTCGTCTGCGCGGATCATGGCGATCTTCACAAAATCAGCGGCACTGCCTTGGATCGGTGCGTTCTGCGCCATGCGTTCTGCCATCGCTATCATGAACGGAATGCGCGAACGAAGATTCGGAAAATGACGTCGGCGTCCGAAAATTGTCTCGGTGTATCCCCTTTTTGCCGCATCGGCTTTTGTGCGCTCAAAATATGCCGCGATCTTGGGAAAGGTGATGAAATACTGGTCATAGAATTGCTGTGCTTCTTCGCGCGAAGTGCCGAGGTTCTGCCGGAGCGCGGAAACGCCCATGCCGTAGATGATGCCAAAATTGATCACCTTCGCATGTCGGCGCATTTCTTTGGTGACCTCATCGGGAGAAACGCGAAAAACACGAGCGGCGACCGAAGTATGAATATCCGCTCCGGACTGAAATATTTCCGTAAGTCCAGGATCCCCAGAAAGCATCGCCAGTACCCTCATCTCGATCTGCGAATAGTCGAACGAAACGAGTACGCGACCTTTGGATGCCATAAAAGCATTTCGAATCGGCGCGCCCAACCCCTCGCGTACTGGAATATTCTGTACATTCGGATCCGAAGACGAAAATCTTCCCGTCGTCGTTCCATCTTGATGAAGCGTAGCGTGAAGACGCCCATCTGCATCAACAAGCTTGGGTATCGCATCAATGTATGTTGAAAGCAATTTCTGTATCTCGCGGTAGACGAGAATCTCCCCGATAATCGGGTGAAGGTCTTTGAGCTTCTCCAATTCCGATTCGCGTGTCGAGCGCGCGCCGCCTTCGGTTTTTTTCAATCCCTTCACGGCAAGACCGAGGCGGTCAAAGAGCATGACCGAGAGCTGTTTCGGCGAGTTGATGTTAAACACTTCGCCGGCATATTCGTAGATCGCGCTCTCCGCTTTTGCCAATTTCTTGTGATACTCGAGCGAGAGTTTCTGCAAATACGTAACGTCAACGAGTACGCCTTTCGCTTGCGCACGCTCGATAATCGGAATAAGCGGAAGTTCGATCTCTTCATATACCCTCATGAGTTCCTCTTTTTTGAGATCGGCAAGGATTTTCTTTTTTGCATGCTCAGGGTCGCGCTCTCCGGTGTAATCAACGACCTCTTCAAGCCCAGGCGTTGTCTTGTCGGATTCGAGCACCCAGAGCCCAATCGCCGTCTCGCGCAAAAGGCGCGGATCAGCCGCCTCTCCCGCCGCAAACAATCCCTCACCTTCTTTCTCATCTTTCTGTTTCCCGCTTGGAGAAGGCGCGGACTCTCCTCCTTTGACCAACCCTTTGACGCGCACAGAGAGCGACTTGAATTCGAGTTGGTTAAAAAGCGTGATCGCCCTATCGGGCGTAAACGTCTCGCGCCACACTTTGTCGGGGAGCGCAAATTGTATCGGCGCGTCTCGACGGATCGTTGCAAGCATTTTTGAAAAAAGCGCCTCTTCTTCGTTCTCCTTGAGCAGTTCAACGATGCGTGGCTTGATGCCTGCCTGCCGAAGCGCGTCTTCTCCGCCCTTTTTCTTCAACATTTTGTAGAGCTCCTCAAGCGTTCCGAGCTTCTGGATCAGCTCACTTCCCGTTTTCTCTCCTATGCCGGGAACGCCGACGATGTTATCCGACGGATCGCCGCGCAGTCCTTTGTAGTCGGGAAGCAATTTTGGGCAGAACCCGAAGCGTTCGTTCACCTTTTTTTCGTCATACACCACGGTGTCGCTTAATCCCTTGCGCAGCGTATAGACGCGCACGCGCATGCCCGAGACGAGCTGAAGCGTATCCATATCGCCAGTTACGACCAACACCTCGAGGTCTTTCTCATTCTTCGTTTGCTCGACGATCGTACCCAACATATCATCCGCCTCAAAACCGGGCTTGTCGTAAATAGGAATATGAAACGCGGAAAAAATATCGCGGCTACGCTCTAATTGTTGTTTTAATTCCTCGTCCGCTTTCGCGCGACCGGCTTTGTATGCCTTATATTCTTTGTGGCGAAAGGTCGGACCCGGAAGGTCGTAGCACGCGGCCATGTACTCCGGCTTAAACTCTGCAATTGCCCGCAGAAGCATCGTCGCAAGCCCGTAGAGCCCCCCCGTCGGCTCACCGTCTTTGGTCGAAAAATCGGGGAGCGCGTGATACGCGCGATGCACAATCGCGTGAGCGTCAAAAAGGACGAGGCGTTTGGCACGTTCCTTACTTACCATATTTTGTCATCATAAACGAAGAACCCCAACTTGTAACGAGTCGAGCGAGTGCCATTGACAAATAAAAAATACAGCACTACTCTTGGGATAGATTTTCACTTGGGCGGAGTGAGAAATGAAAAAGGACAGAGTCACGGGAATGGTGGTTCCGAGAGATAAGGTGCATTACGTCAAATGTGTCGAGGGGCATATCGCCCCCCATGAAGAGAGCGTACTGCTTTCAAAAGACGGGGCCGTTTGCCCTTTCTGTCGGGAACGCATCGTGCTTTCTTCCGACGACAAGAGATTGCTCATGGTAGGCACAGACGGGCTTCGCCGTCCTCCGCCAGTCGTTTGACCCTCAAGCAAACAGATGGAAACCACTTCACATTCGAGGTGGTTTTTTAATACCATCGCTAAAAAACTGTCCCACACTCTGCACTTGACTCATTCACGAAATACCAAAGGCAGCCTTTAAGAATCGGCCCCAAAGGCTGCCTTTGGTATTTCACTTTCGTGAAAAGGTTCGTCGGGGCGGGTCAATGGCGAAGCGATCGTGCGCGTTGTCTCATCAACAAAACGAAAGGAAAGTACTGGGACATTTTTTGGAAACACCTCGCCGGCATTTTCCGGCCATTCGACGAGCACCAGACTGCGTGGGTAACCACACGCACATTACAACACCGTTAGGCCCCGTTCCTCCCTAAAGTATGAACGGGGCACAATGGGCCGTAATCATAAATAACTGGGAAGTTATTTATGAACGGACCCTTAGCAATTTCCCCTCCATTATTTTATTCCGACAATGCGACAGCACCCCCAGATACGAGGCAATAATTGCAGAGAAGGTTTCTTGGGTGATTGTACCTTCTGCAAGCGCCAGCCGAGCATCTTCGGTCTTTCGCACAAGCCGCCTCTTTGTGCTCGTGCGGAGCACAAGCGCATGCGGCAAAACGACGTAGCCGAGAAAATCCGTACCCTGACGCAACTTCCGTATTTCCACTTTGTGCGGATGAAGTTCAAGTAAAAGTTTTTGACGGAGAAAAACGGTGATTTCTTCGAGTGCGTTTTCAAGAAAGGTGCGGCCGGAATGAAGAATCACAAAATCATCGCAGTAGCGAAAATAATATTGTGCCTTGAGTTTGTGTTTCACAAACTGATCCAACTCGTTGAGATACATATTCGCAAAGAGCTGGCTCGTGACGTTACCAAGCGGCAACCCTCTCCCCAGCGCTTTGGCAAAACTTTTCAGTAGTACACTGATAAGCCAGAGCAAATCAGAATCAGTAATTTTTTTTACAATAAGGGACCGTAAAATGTTGTGATCAATTGAGTCAAAGAATTTCCGCACATCACACTTGAGCGCAAAAGCGGGTCCGTGCCAGTTCCTACCCGCCTTGCGACACGCACGCTCGAGGCGTTCCACGCCGAAATGCGTTCCTTTGCCTACACGAGACGAAAAAGAATCAAAAATAAAATGCTTATCAACAACTGGGTAGAGGATGCGAAAGAGTGCCTGATGGAGGACTCGATCACGCACGCTCGCCTTGTGGACATGCCGCCGCTTCGGGTCGCAGACATAAAAACCTCTATATGGCCCGTGAACATAAGTCTTTTCCGAAAGTTCTCGGTGCAACTGAAAGAGGTTATTTTCGAGGTGAAGCTCAAAAAGCGCAACATCGCGTTTCTTGCATTTTCCTTTTTTGAATTCATTCCATGCCGCGAGCAAATTTGCTACACTTATTACATCATGAAAAATCAAACTATGATGCCCCCCCCCCCAACGACCCCGGCGACATTACGATCATTCATGGTGTAAAAAAATTATACGCGAGTATTTATCAAGCAGGCAAGAAGTTGCCCAAGAGCGACAAACTGGGTATTCATGCGCATGTTGAAGAAGTGGCATTGAGTACGATGGGCGACATCATTCGTGCGGCATTTGCACCAAGGACGCAAAAACTTCCGGCGCTTGAAGGGGTGCGCGTCTCTCTTGAAGTATTGAAACATCTTGTTCGCACCGAACATGAACTCCATATCATAGATGAGAAAACGTACCTACATACTGCCGAACTCATCGTCGAAACATCAAAAATGGCGAGTGGCTGGATCAAGTATCTGACACAGAACCCCGCGAAATAGCGGGGTTCGTTTGTGCTGAAACTTCTGACGGGGACCATTCGCGGGGTTCGCGTACGACCGATTGTAGCCGTTCACGTTGGACTTCCGATTGCTCGAGTTCCAGTACACGATGAACGCGCTGCCATCCGAAGCGAGCGAGTCCCTTGCTGTGCACATTCTTCCTTTTCACCGCTCTCCTGGTGTCCGTTACTTTCCTTATTGCCAAGATCTCTGTGTTTTCCCGCAGTCGCGGGCAATGTGTCGCACCATTACGTTGCCGAACAATCTGTGCGCAAGCATGCACAGGCAGTTTCATTTATTGGCAAATTGTCATTCCAAATTTATATCATTAGGAACCAACTTCACAGCCGCTTTTACAGTATACAAAACTTCCCCACACTGCCAAGGCGCGGGGAAGGGTAAAAAGTGAAAGGATTAAGCGAAAACTGCTTGACGGGGACCATCCGCGGGGCTCGCGTACGACCGATAGTAGCCGTGCACGCAGGACTCCCGATAGCCCGAGCTCCAGTACACGAGGAACGCGCTGCCATCCGAAGCGAGCGATGAGGTGATCGTCAAGCCTTTGACATCGAAATACTTGCCAAGGATGATGGCGCGCAGTTCGGCGATAAGCCGCTCGGAAAGCGTGAGGAACGTCAGTTTCTCGGCAATTGCAACATTGTAGCTCTTCCCGAGGTGTAGGGCGTCGGGTTCACTGTCCGGACGATACGCAAAGACGTATGTTCCACTGGGCCGATGTTGCTCTTCCTTTATATCGTCGAGATTTCCGTGGTACTTCCATGCGCTCTCGCCGCGCTTTTCACGTTCTTGCTTGATCAGCGCGAACAGTTGCACATTCGTCACTCCCGCCGGTCTGATGGCGATTTCGGTGAAGCCCGCCGGAATCTCCGGAAGATTGAGCTCGTCAACCGAAAGCGCGATTCCGAGCTTCGCCCAGAGTGCTTGTTCAGCAACAAGACGAGGGTCGGGTGTAAAAATCTCGTATCCCAGTTCTTGAGCAATCTTTCGAGCGGCGCGTTGCGGCATGGACTTGTTGGTCGCCCATGTTTGCGCTTGCGCAAAAGAGACTTTTGCCCTTGCAAGTCCCTTCACAAGTTCGAGCGCGATTGTCGAGGAAAGTGTCACAAGTTGCTCCGGCGTCGCTGATTTCAGGTCTGTTCCAGTGACTTTTGTCATGGTCTGTTCCTTTCAAAGAAAGTTTCCGTACAAAGCCCGGAAAAATGGCTTTTGTTACCAGAAACAGTGTAGCATACTTTGGCAAATTACGCAAGGCTCGCATCAGTATCTGCTCACAAGACCGAAAGGTGGCTCAACAGAGCCATATTTTATAGTGACAACTCGGCACTATTTTTGGTTATTTGGCAGACCATTCTTTGGTTAAGCCATATTCTTACTCAGGGTTGTGAGCAGATACTCGCATCAATCTCGCGCGTTGTCTCATCAACAAAGCGAAAGGAAAGTACTGGGACATTTTTTGGAAACGTCTCGCCGGCATTTTCCGGCCATTCGACGAGCACTAGATTGCGCGGATCACTCATCACCTTCTCCCATCCCACCGTTTTTAATTCGTCGGGATCTTCGATGCGATAACAATCAATGTGCACCAAGCGTGACCATGAGTTCCGCTCGGGGATAGTATAAAACTTTGCGAGGACAAACGTCGGAGAGAGCACCATTTCTTTTATGCCAAGCGCCCTCGCCGCCGCTTTTACAAATGCCGTCTTTCCCGAGCCAAGATCGCCGGAAAGACCGACAACGGTTGCACCGGCGGCGTTCACAGGAAGTTTTTCCAAAAACCCCCGTGCAAATTGTTCAAGTTCGGGAATGCTGTTGATTGTTGTGTTCATAGAAAAAATACAAGGTCTGGCCTTGGGCCTTGTCATAAATAAGGATAAGAATCCTTGTCCATGTCATCGCACCACTACAAGTACTTCCATTTTGTAAACAAAATTAGATCGCTCGGTCGAAGAGCAAATGCGGACACTTGCTCGTAACCCATCACGCCACTTAAAAACCCAACAACGGCCAACTTCTTCAAGGGTCGCCCTTTCAGAGCCAAGGGCAACCCTTAGGCCGTTGTTGGGTTTTTGGCAAAAGGCTGTGAGGGGTTACACTTGCTCTCTTCCTCGCTCGACGTAGTAACTTCCATAAAATATAAACGTTGCACAAATGGCCGTAATCATCCCATTTATTCTCTAGTACCCAATTAACTTAATCTTGTCATGGACACACCAAAGGCAGTGCCAAGGGCGGCCTTTGGGGCAAGATTCTTAAAGGCCGCCTTTGGTACTGCCTTTGGTGGACAGAATTAAGTTAATGGGGTACTAGGCGGGATGATGAACGAGCCCTTAGGCGGATACTACCGGGGTCACTTCATGGCTTTCGGGGAAGAACTCCGATGAACGCAACTGCTCATTTTCGTCATCCGCCATCGCCAATAACTCTTTTTTTCTTGCATAGTATTCTTTCAGTTTGCGGATCCCGAGGATAGCCACGATCACGGAACAAATATAAATGATCCATCCGAGGAGTGAGCTGGGGAGCAGCTTTCCCGCAGTTCCTCCGGTGCTTGCGACATTTTCTTCGGCAGAAGAGAGTACCCCATCGTCGGCGGGAACAACATGCGTGCCGTTCCCGTCAGTATATTCCAACCGCACGCGCGCATTAGGAAGCTCTGACGCACCAGCCGTCACCATTCCGAGTATGCTGAGCGAACGCGTCTCACCCTTTTCCAGTTTTCCCAACGGAAGCACGTAGGTGCGCGACTGGCCGGAACCGTTCTCGATCAAGAGCTCATTGTTCGTATTATCACCGATATAAACGACCTCGGGAGGAAGAACGATCTTGAGTCTTCCGTCGGTAGCAGGCGCGTCCTTGCGGTACGCGTAGGCAATGCGGTATTCAACTGGCGTGTGCGCAACGGCATTTTTTTCTCCGATCTTCTCGACGACTACTTCCACCAATTTCTTGCCGGAAAGCATGCCCCAAAAGTCACCCGTCGAATCGGAAGCGGCCGCAGATGCCAACTGCACTTCTTCGTCAGTGGTGTTTTCGTCAGTGTCCGCCGAGGTGGAAGTGTCATCCCGCTTTTTTCCGCCAAAAAGGTAGCTGAAGAAATCGCCGGGGCCCCTAATGACCGGTAAGCCATTCGCCTGCGCTCCAAGGGCGGCTGGAGCGCCAACTTCACCGCTTGTCGTTGTAGTGCGCGAAGTCGCCTCGTAAGAGGAGGGGGTAGGATCGGGAACGTACTGATCTTTCGGTTGTTCAAAAACGACCGGCGCCGCGACAACCTGAGTGCCGCGAGTGAGCAGTACACGCATGGTGCCGTACGTGCGCCCTGCGGAGTTTTCCGCGGCGACACGAAAATAATAGAGTGTTCCGGGCATGAGCCGATCAAGTCTGACTTCAACCGAGCCGGAGTTTCCGCCGAACCCGCGATGCGAGGTATCATTTTCGAGTTTCGTGGTCACTCCCCACTCAAACCACACTTGCGTTTCGGTGTTTCCGTGCGGACTCACGTAGCCGCGAAGCATCGCTGAGTCCTCTCCGACAAACACCGCTTCATTCGTTGTTGCAAGAGCGACTGGTGTTGTCGCCAACGGCAATGGTTTTGTTGTCACATAACCAGTTTGTCCGACATCTCTGCCGCGGCCATTTTCTGCAACTTGGCGGAAAAAATATTGCATTCCCGGAGCAAGACCCGTAATAGCGGCGTTCGTGCTCATCTGCCAATTCCCGCCCCACAGACGTTCGCGCCGAGTTTCATAAGTGGCGCTCTGCCCGACGATTCCCCACTCAAACCATTGGTAGGTGTCTGGCATTTCATTCGGGTTCACCAAGCCGTTCACTTGGATGCTCTTTTCGGTGACAAACGTCGGCTGGATGGTTTGTGCTCTTGGGGCGGCCTCATACGCAAACGCGAAAACTGGCGTAAGCACGCCGAGCGCCACAAATACGACACAGATAATCGTGCGACCTCTCCATTTCATAGTTCTATTGTACACCAGAAACCATTATTTGTCAAACCCACGTGGCGTAACCCAGTAGTGTCCAACTAAAATATCATAAAAACAGAAAAAGCCGTGCGACAGAGCGATAATAGTGGTGTCCCCAACATTATGAACTCTCACAGCTTTTTCTGTGTATATACACACTAACACGATTTTGCACCAACTGCCGAATTTTCTTCCTAAAGACGCATTTCATCGGTTTGTTGGACAGCATAATGCAGACAAGTGGACCAAGTCGCTCACATCGTGGAACCAACTTGTCGTCCTTCTCTATGCGCAAGCAACGGGCAAGGAATCGCTTCGTGAAATCGAACCAATCATTCGTGGTTGTTGGATAGCATAACGGGGCGGGAGGGAGAGTCCTTGCCGATGACTATGTGCTGCGCGGCGAAGGAAGCGCATCTTCTGCATGTCCGGAGCGCCTGCGCCGCGTGCGCGTTGTTGCGAATAATGCGGTGCATGAGTATGTTGCCAACAACACCAGACTGTCTGCATTACAGATCGCAAAGATCTGTAATGCACGCTGGCACGTCGAACTTTTTTTCAAATGGATTAAGCAAAACCTCACCATCGAGGCATTTCTCGGCACCCCAGAGAATGCTGTCATCTCGCAGGTGTGGGTCGCCATGATCTACTATTTATTGCTCGCCTATATCAAATTTCAGACCAAATTCGCCAAATCACTCCTTGAACTAACGCGCATGGTGAAAGAAACGCTTTTGGTCCATCGGATGCTCGTTGATATGCTTTCTCTCAAAAGACTGTTCTTTGATTTTTCTTTGTGACTATTTTATCTCATACACGATTGTCACATTCGACGTATATTTATTCTCCCCCACTGGAATATCCGCCGCCACGGAAGCGCCTGCATCCGCCGACATAAGCTTCATTTCCGCACGGCCGTAATAGACCGGATAATTGCCGCCCTCGTTAAAAGAGACGATACGCACCAAGGAGACATCGAGGTCTTTTGCGAGTTCTTCCGCTTTGGTCTTTGCTTTCGTGATCGCTTCTTCGCGTGCCTCGCGCTGTACGGAATCTTCATTCTCCACCAAGAAGTTAAGTCCGCTCACATTCGTCGCGCCGTTGTCAGAAAGACCGCCCAAGATCGTTCCGGCATCATCGAGATCGCGGATCTTCACTTCAACAGACTGCGTGACTTCGTATCCGGTCAACACCTGCTTCCCCGGAGGCTGGTTGCAAGGATAGGTGACGCAAACGACCCGCGATTCCTGCCATTCATATTTCGGATAGAGATTGTATCCGGTCGTTTTGATATCTTTCTCGGCGACATCGGAGGCCGTGAGGAAATCATGGATCTTCTTCATTTTCTCATCAACGATCTTTCGCGCGTCGGTGGACTGTTTCGATTCGTTCGTGATTGAAAACGAAACCGTTGCGATATCCGGCGCCGCGTATGCCTCGCCGTCGCCCGTTACCGTGATCGTCGTCTGTTCACCAGGCACGTCGCGACCGATATATTTGTACTCGGCAATGGTATTCGCCGCAAGTGCAAACAAATAAAGCGCACCAGCAACGGCAAGAAGTGTGAACGCGGCTCTTTTTCCGTAGTGATGCCAGTGGCCACCGCACCCGCTACAACCGCTTTGCCCGCAGTTACCGCATGTATGGCCTCCGACGTTATTTTCTGTTGTCATAAAGAAAAAAATAAATACTTGGTAACAAATAACTCGAAATTCTTATGCTTCAGTATAACATCTCCTATTGCGGACAAGGCGGGAAAGATACAAGGTGGAACCTTGGGGATTGATTCTTAAGGTTCCACCTTGTATCTTTCCAAAACTCCGCCTCGGGTGCAAATATTTGACAGAAACGATATCTTCGTGCTATCATTTCAACAGAAAACCTCGCCAGCGAAGTTGCCGTAAGGTAAGTAACTTATTGCAAGCTCGCTGGCTTGATGTCAGCCGACGGACAATTCTGTCCTTCGTACTCCTTGATGGAGGAAGTGATGCCAAAATACATAATCCAGACCACGGAAACGGACGAGCATGCGATCCGGATCGTTGACGAAGTATTCCGAAGGAAAATCATCAATAACTTCAAGTACCCCATTGATTGGAATACTCGGACATGCCACTGGGTAGATGGTTGGATAGATGAGAAGGAGCCGGTAACCGACAAGCGGAAGCGCACGTACCAGTTCCGCGGAAAACTGGACGTTACACCGCACCTCGCAAGCGGTTCATATGAAATACAGCTTAAATTCTTCTGGGAGAGATTTCAGTGGAAATTCGTGGAGATTTTTATCACCCACAAGGACAGCGGCGAGGATACTCGTTGGACCGTGAGTTACACCGCTAAAGATTTGGACATCTACTGATTTTCTGCCACGCACACCGCCGCGCACATCCTGACTGCATAAACTGCACAGGTACGCGCGGCTTTTTTTGTCCACCCATTTCTCCCAAAAGTCTTTTTAGCCGCTATAGCGGCTAAAAAGACTTTTGGCTTTTTCACTTTACCGTGACGGACTTGGCGAGATTGCGGGGTTTGTCGGGGTCGTTGCCACGGAGAACCGCGAGATGGTACGCCAAGAGTTGGATCGGAATCAGACTCGCGATGGGGCTTGCAATGCCGAGGTCAGGGACTTGTATCCACTCGTCAAATAATGGCGAGTGCGCCGGAGAGATGCCGATGACGTACGCGCCGCGGCTTTTGAGTTCGGCGGTGTTCGACTCCATGTCCCGCTTCGTTTCATCATTCGCGATGAGCGCGATGACTGGTGTCCCTTTTTGAATAAGTGCGATCGGACCGTGTTTTAATTCCCCTCCCGGGAAACCTTCGGCATGAATATAGGACACCTCCTGAATCTTGATCGCCGCTTCGTGCGCAATCGGGGCATTCAGTCCGCGCCCAATGATATAGAGGTCGCTTAAGGGCTGACGAAATCCAAGGTCAGGAAAAAATTCAAGGTCTGGCCTTCCCGAAGCTGCCCCTAATGCCAGACCTTGGATTTTGCTCCGACCTTGAACTAGCTTTTCTGCGATTCCCTTTATTTCATACGAAAGATCGGGGGTGAGCCACGCCTTGATATCTTTCACTGCTTTCCGGAGGAGGTGCTTCCCTTCACCAAATTTTTCTTTGCCATTTTTTGCAAGAGCGTGCGCGAGCAGAATGAGGACTGCGATCTGCGCCGTTGCCGCCTTTGTTGAAGCCACGGCGATCTCAGGCCCTGTGTTGATAAAGAGCTTGTGATCCGACATGCGATCCATTGAGCTTCCGACAACGTTTAAGAGCGAAATGATCTTCGTGCCCTTCTTTTTGCCAACCGAAAGCGCTTCAAGCACATCGGCAGTTTCACCGCTTTGGGAGACCGCAAAGAGCACACTCTTCTTGTCGAGAAATTGTTCATACGGTTGAAACTCCGAGCCCACAAAGGCGGTTGTTTGTTTCCCGCCGATTGACGCCGCATAGAGTTCACCGAGCTTTGCCATTTTCGCCGCCGTGCCGCATCCGATGAAGAAGCAGTGTTCCGCCTCTTTCATCAACTTAGCCGCGGCGAGCAATCTTGCGTCTTCCTGCCGTATCGCTTTATCAAGCGCGAGCGGTTGCTCCAGAATTTCTTTGAGCATGTAGTGCGGGTGGCCCTCTTTCGTCGCGCTAGCTTTGTCCCATACGATCTCCACCCATTTGGGCTCGACTTTAATGCCGTCCTCAAGACTTCTTATCATGATGCTGTCCGCAGAAACTTTAAGGTATTCGCGGTCGCCCGGATAACAGACCGTGCGCGTGTGATCGAGAAACGCTGGAACATCAGAGGCGAGATAGTAATCGTCCTCTCCGACACCCAAGACAAGCGGCGATCCGTCGCGCATGGCCAAGAGATACGGTTCGTCTTTTTTCATCACGACCACTGCATACCTACCCTCGAGCATTTTGCCTGTTTCAACAAACGCTTGCTCAAAATTTTTCCCTTCTTTGGAGAGATAATAATCGATGAGGTGCGGAATTACTTCTGTGTCCGTCTCAGACACAAAAAGCTCCTCGTGTTTCAATCCGAGTTTGGCGCAAAGAAACGCGCGGAGCTCATTATGATTCTCGACGATGCCGTTGTGGATAACGGCGATAGTCTTGTCGCGGTTGAAATGCGGATGGGAGTTTGCCTCCGTGACGCCACCGTGGGTCGCCCAACGCGAGTGGCCAATCGCCATTTTTCCGGAAATCCCGCGCATGTCACTTTCATTCGCATCGGAAATTTTCCCGACCGACTTCCGCACAAACACGCTGTCGGGCGTCATCGCCGCAATGCCCCACGAATCGTATCCGCGATACTCGAGATCGCGGAGCGCCCAGTAGGTCATAAGTGCAACCTCCTTTGGCTGTCCCCCTATGTATGCAAATATCCCGCACATATATTCATCCTATATAACCCATCAAGTTTCTCAAAGTTTCACTTTGTTTGACCTCGAATCAAGCGATTGAACTGGTCACCCCTATCAAACTCATGTAAAAATTTCTCAAAGCTTGCCGCGGCGGGGGAGAAAAGCACAACCCATTGAACCGAGGACCGACCTTTTTTAATTCCCAAGGTCGGACCTCGATTCGTTCGGGCAATACGGAATGCCTCTTTTACACACGACGCGAGATCAAGATACTCGAGCGGTTCGTATTGAGTGAAATATTTTTGCTTACGGAGTGCCGCGATCAGTTTCGTTGTCGCCGAGCCTTCGAGCAAGACGAGTTGTCTCTTGGGAATATATTTTTTGATCTCTTTTGCAAGTCCGTCAAATTCAAGTTTTTTGTCCGTGCCTCCGGTGATGAGGATGATCCTTGGCTTAGGACTGGCATACAAGGTGGAACCTTGGGGAACAATTCTTAAGGTTCCACCTTGTATGCCAGCTCCTGCTTTTGCAAATCGCCTGATGGCAGCGACCGTGCCGTCGGGAGACGTTGCACAACTGTCGTTCACGATGGTAAGCCCCACCTTCCTATATATAGTCTCTTGCCGCATGCGGGGAGTTGGAAGCCGGAGCACGTCATGCTCTGTCACATTGAGTTTCGGGTCAAATAACTTGGCGATGAGGACCGCGCGGAGCAGGTTCTCAAGATTATGCTTGCCACGCTCACGAACAAACCGCCCAACAGAGAGAATGGTGGTCTCTTTCAGCAAGGTTCGACCTTGCTTGTTTTTTGGTACTCGCAGTACTATTTCCTCATTTTTCACATAGGCGCCGTTCAACTTTTTCGGCAGGACTTTGGTGCTGGTGAAATATACATCACTCTTTGGTCTTTTTTTGAGAAAATACCGATGCCACGGATCATCGTAATTAAGGACGAGCATATCGTCTTTTTGTTGGTACCGAAAAATATTCGCCTTCGCGTCCGCGTACTGCTTGATATCGCGATACCGATTAAGATGTTCGGCGTAAATGTTGGTGATCGCCGCGATGTGCGGCGCTTTTTTTGACCGTGGCAGATATTCCAACTGCCACGAGGAAAGCTCAACAACGGCAGGAACGTTTTTTCCGTTGATGCGTCCAAATTCTTTCAGTTCGGCGTTCTCAGGCGTTCCCGACTGGCGTACGAGTAGATATTTTTTCTTCAATAACTCAGCAACCCAGAGTGTCGTCGTCGTCTTCCCGCGCGTTCCTGTCACGGCGATAACTGGGTTCTCCAAGTATCGGAAAAACAAACTTGCATCATTCTCGATCTGTTTTCCGGCATTCTTTGCTACCTTAATGTGCGGACTCTCATGCGACACACCGGGGCCGACAACAATGAGATCGTGCGACCGAAAATCCGCCGCGCGGTGCCCGCCGAGCACATACCGCACTGGCAGCCCGCGGAGGGCGCGAAGCGATGGCACGAGTGTCTCATTATCACGTAGGTCGGTTGCCGTTACTTTCGCGCCGTTCGCGACGAGCCAGCGCACTGTCGACACGCCTCCGCCGTGAAGCCCCAGCCCCATGACAAGGACCTTTTTCCCCTGAAATAGCCGTGGGTTCTTTCCGCCTTGACTGGTCATGGACACATTCTAACATGGTAGCCCTTTGCCATGCCTTGGTCCTCAATTTAGTAGCCTCGCAGTGCGGGGACCAAATTGAGAAATTGACATCACCCACCCATGGTGGTTGAGTGAACAACAGCGCATATCTTGGTTCTTTGATGTCGTTTCAAGGAGGAACACTCGTGGAAGGTAACTGGCTCAAAAAAGTCGCTGTAGGTGTCGCTATCTTGCTGGTGATTCTATATATATACAATCCAGCCAACACGAACGATGAGAAGCCGGCCGAACCAAAGTCAAAGGCGGTACAAGAGTACTCATACTTCATTAAAGACGTGAATGGGGGACGTATTGCCAAGGTCGTAATCGAGGGAAGGCTGATCACGGCAACGACCGCCGAGGGTACGCGCTATAAAACATACTCCCCCGGAGATCTGAGGCTCATTGACGACCTACTCCGAAATGATGTCGTCATTGAAGCGAAGCCGCCGGAAGAAGGCTCGCTCCTTATGAATATCTTCGTCTCATGGTTTCCGATGATCCTTTTGATCGGCGTGTGGATCTTCTTCATGCGCCAGATGCAGGGTGGTGGTGGCGGTGGCGTATTCAAGTTCGGGAAGTCCAAAGCGCGGATGCTTGACCAATCAACGAATACCGTCACCTTTGCCGATGTCGCCGGTTGCGACGAGGCAAAGGAAGAGGTCGCCGAATTCGTGGAATTTCTCAAAGACCCAGGGAGATTCCAAGAGCTCGGCGGGCGCATTCCAAAAGGTGCGCTCATGGTCGGAAACCCCGGATGCGGGAAAACACTTCTTGCGCGAGCAATTGCTGGAGAAGCAAAAGTGCCGTTCTTTTCCATCTCCGGTTCCGATTTTGTCGAAATGTTCGTCGGTGTCGGCGCCGCACGCGTGCGGGATATGTTCGAGAACGCGAAGAAACACGCGCCATGCATCGTCTTTATTGACGAAATTGATGCGGTCGGGCGACAACGCGGCGCGGGCTTAGGTGGCGGGAACGACGAACGCGAGCAGACACTCAACGCTCTTCTGGTCGAGATGGATGGTTTTGAAGCAACGGCTGGGGTGATTGTGCTCGCGGCGACCAACCGCCCCGATGTACTCGACCCCGCACTTCTCCGCCCTGGGCGCTTCGACAGACAAGTCGTTGTTCCTCTTCCGGACATTCGCGGACGTGAAGCAATCCTTATGGTCCACATGCGCAAAGTCCCGCTCGCCTCCGACGTGAGTGCGAACGTGATTGCACGCGGTACGCCAGGATTCTCCGGTGCCGATCTTGCAAACCTTGTGAATGAGGCCGCGCTCTTTGCGGCGCGCTCCAAAAAAAAGTTTGTCGAAATGGCGGATTTTGAAAACGCCAAGGACAAGGTGTGCATGGGGGCCGAGCGCCGCTCGGTGGTCATTCCGGAAGATGAACGCATCATGACGGCATATCATGAGTCGGGACATGCGGTGGTCGCCTATAGTCTCCCCAAGGCGGATCCGGTACACAAAGTGACGATTATTCCGCGCGGGCGCGCACTTGGCATCACGTGGATGTTGCCGGAGCACGATCGCTTCAGCAAGGACCGCGAGCGGCTCCTGCAGGACATTTCGGTTTCCTTGGGCGGACGCATCGCCGAAGAGGTCTTTCTCGGGCAGATGACGACCGGCGCCTCAAGCGATTTCCAAAACGCGACGAACCTTGCGCGGAAAATGGTGACCGAGTGGGGCATGTCCGATCTTTTGGGGCCAGTGATCTACGCCGAGAACGAAGGCGAAGTCTTCCTCGGACGCTCAGTGACCAAAACGACGAACATGTCCGAAGAAACGATGCGGAAAGTTGATTCCGAGATCCGCCGCATCATTGATGAACAGTACGGAGTCGCGCGGAAGATCATCGAAGAGAATCGCGATAAACTTGAGAAGATGGCCAAGACGCTTCTCGAATGGGAGACCATTGAGGCAGATCAGGTCAGGGACATTATGGAGGGAAAACCTCCGCGGCCGCCGAAACCGGCCGCTCCGACAATACCCAAGGAAGAAACAGCTCCGGTGCCGACCGATATTCCTCCCCACAGCAAAAAATTTGCGGGAGATATCGGATTTACGGATAAAAAATAGCAAACAGAATCAAAAAACTGAAACGCCGCAGCGACCGTGGCGTTTTTCTATGCCGTAAGTTGAAAAATTGACGATAGAAACTTTTTATTGTGTGTTGCTTATTTGCTTTGCTGAGTATTTTTTAATATGATAAAATTATCATATGTTAGAATTATCATATAAAAGATTTTTTACTACCCTTGGAAACGAAAATCGGTTGCTTATCGTACAATATTTGGCGCTGCGCGGCCCAAAGAACGTCACCCAAATAGCCGCTGGGACTAAACTTGAACAAACGGCAGTATCCCATAGTCTCAAAAGGCTCCTTTCTTGCCAATTCATTCATCTGCAACAAAATGGGAGGGAGCGAATTTATTCAATTAACAAATCCACCATCAAGCCGCTCTTGAGGCTGCTGAATACACACGTCAATACATTTTGTAAAAAGGTTTGTCATAAGTGCGAGGACAAAAAACTAATAGAAATTAACAATTAGTTACAAAGATTATGAAAACAGTTCGTCGTGTGAAAAGTGGAAATAGCACAAATGTGAGGAGCAAAAAAAGAACGGTGGAAGTGTTTACTGCAGGTTGTCTCGTATGTGATTCGGCCGTAACAATGGCGCGGGAACTTGCGTGCCCAGACTGCGCAGTGAAGATTTATAATCTCAATAAAAATTCTTTGACCGACAAATGCAGAAAAAAGGTTAAAAAATATGGGATAACCAAAGTTCCTACGGTTGTTGTAAACGGGAAGATTTGTTCATGCTGTGAGAATAAAGCGGTAAATAAGGAGGCTCTGCGCGCAGCAGGAGTCGGCCAACCACGCTAGGGGGTGAGTTATTTCACCCTACATGTGCTGTACACCTTTTGGATATTTTGTTTTGCAAGGGTTTTCTGGTTTTATCCACAGGGGTTCATAGTTGAGGGGTTACACCTGGTATACTCAAAAACGAGAAAAGCCTTTCTTCGCGGTGTTTTTTACTCCAACGCCCCATGACACCTTTGTTATTTATTCCCTATCCCACGGGGCCACTTGACTTAAACTGATGCCCCATGCTAATTTCCTAGTAGATCATTCGAGAGGGGGGAGCAGATGAGCGAACCAGAAATTATCAGTTTCGGACGACAGTTCATTGACAAATATCCCACAGAGGAATTCAAGGCCTCACTGACTCGTGCATTCAAGAACGGACGAGCCGACTTCATTGTCCTCGATGACAACATGAATGGTCAGAGATTCCTCGCTGCCTGTGCAGTCTGGGCGATCGATCAAGGATGGCTCTATAATGATAACAACCAAAGCGATGGGCAGTGTAGGGTTTCCTCCTTCCGCTTAACAAAAGCGGGAAGAAAAATAATCTTGGGTTAGTCTACGGACTAGCCTTTTTCTTTCCCTTATTTCCCATGGCACTTTTTATATTTCTTTCCTTCCTTTCGTGTGATCTTCACCTCACTCCATGCGGGCCGCTTTCACTCATGCCGGCGGGGGTCTGTCGAATAAACTCGGCGTTTTTTTGAAATTCATTTAAATTTTTTGCGCCGAGATAGCTCATCGACGAACGCAAACCGGAAACGAGATCGGTCACCACCATACTCGCCTCTCCGCGATACGGCACTCTCCCTGATGTGCCTTCCGGAGAACGGAAGAAGCCGTCGCCCTGTCCGCCCATTCCTCCTGTCTGGTCTAACCGCGTTTTTTCCGCAGTCGCTTCATAGGAAGCCATGCCACGATAGTACTTATATGCGATACCGCGCTCAAGAATATATTCGCCCGGAGATTCTTTTGTTCCCGCCAAAAGATTCCCGATCATCGCCGTATCCGCTCCCGCCGCAAGCGCCTTCGCAAGATCGCCGGAATTCTTTATCCCGCCGTCGGCAATGAACGGGATGCCGAGTTTCTTCGCTTCTTTCGCGACATCCATGATCGCCGAGAGTTGGGGGACGCCGACACCGGTCACGAGGCGGGTCGTACACGCCGCACCCGGCCCAATGCCCACCTTGACTCCGTCCGCACCCGCTTTTACAAGGTCGCGCGCCGCTTCCGGTGTCGCAATATTCCCCGCGACGATCTCGATCTTCGATCCAAAGGTCTTGCACAAAAGCTTCGTCGTTTCGATCGCTCGCGAGTTGTGTCCGTGCGCAACGTCGATGACGATCACGTCCGCACCGGCTTTTAAGAGCGCATCCGTTCGCTCAAGCGTGTCTTCTTTTACGCCCACTGCCGCACCAACCATAAGCCGCCCCTTCTTGTCCTTCGAGCTCGTGGGGTTCTGCATGCGCTCGACAATGTCCTTGAGCGTGATGAGCCCGACGAGGTAGCCGTCTTTCGTGGTGAGCGGAAGTTTCTCGATGCGATAATCATGGAGAATATTTTTTGCCTTTTCAAGTGTGACATCCGGACGTGCAGTGACCAATTTTTTTGACATGAGCGAGGAGACTTTCTGTCGGTCGTCCGTTTCAAATAAGAGATCTCGGCGCGTAAGAATCCCGACAAGCTGTTTTTTTCCTCCTTTCATCTTCACCACCAACACGCCCGACGTTCCCTCACGGCGCATAAAACTTTTCGCCTCGCCGAGTGTGATGTCAGGCGAAACGGTAAATGGATCCTCGATGATGACATTTTCCGCGCGCTTCACGCGGCGCACCTCCTCCACCTGCCGCTCGAGCGAAAGGAAGCGATGGATGATGCCGATACCGCCCAATTTCGCCATAGCGCGCGCCATCGCGCTTTCGGTGACCGTGTCCATGTTCGCGGAAATGAGCGGGACGTTGAGTGTAATGTGCCGCGAGAGTTTCGCGGATGTCGAAACATCCTTTCGAGAAAAGACCGCTGAGTGTCGCGGCAAAAGGAGCACATCATCAAACGTCAGGCCTTCGCGAATAGACATAATGCTTCACCCATTATACGTCCTCGTCCGGGAAACGCAAAACCTCTGCAAGCTTGACGAACAACGCTTTTTAAAAGTTTTGCTCGCAGAATGTATCTTGTCGAGTTCATCTAAAAGTCTTTTTATTTGCTATAGCAAATAAAAAGACTTTTAGGTGCCTGACGCTCTGTGGTGACTTTACTCCTTCAGCCAAAACCAGAATTGGTTTTTGAGTTCCTCGCTCAAACGATACGCGTTGGCGTGAGAAAGAACGCCGAGGTACGATTGCAGGGACGCGGAAAGTGTTGATTCCGTTATGTCCCCAGTTCTGTATTGGGAAACCCGCTCTTTCAACTTGCGCCACATCCTCTCACTTGTTTTTGTCCTCAGCATGATATGGTGCGGTAAAGTCACATAGCCAAGAAAATCTATCCCCTGTATGTGCGGACGAATGAACACCTTGTTGGGATGAAGCGAGAGTTGTAGCCGTCTGCCGAGAAAATCCGTGATGGGCGGCAAAATCTTCTCCAAATATTTCTGGTTGTCTGCTACAATACTGTGAATTACGAAATAGAAAAACTGTGGATAACTCGCTATGCATAAAAGTGTGTAGTGGTAGAACGAAATTGGGCGATGGTTGGTGTTTCCATCGCCCATTTATTGGCTTTGTTGAGGTGTGATTTGTGTGTGACG
>Ga0155394_158_pt2 | contig 20813 bp, 18 predicted proteins | sample RifCSPhighO2_02_FD_106362 | JGI IMG/M metagenome (GOLD analysis project Ga0155394, IMG submission 106362) | Candidatus Lloydbacteria bacterium RIFCSPHIGHO2_02_FULL_50_13 | reverse complement strand
TCAGAATATGAGGGTACGCGGAGTGTCATTCATACCGTGGCATTTCCTTTTCGCTAGAGGTGTACGGTTTTATACCAAGGTTAGCCAATAGCGTTGACTCCATTTTCCTGTTCCTCAACTTTGAAATGCTCTCCTTTACCCAAACTATACTTTTATGTTAATTTGTCAAGCATGTCCGCCTTTAAGCTGAAATCTGATTGGGCACCTGCTGGAGATCAACCCAAGGCGATCAAAGAATTGATCGAGGGTCTTGCGAAAAACATGCGTTACCAGACGCTTCTTGGGGTTACCGGTTCGGGGAAAACATTCACCGTGGCCAATGTGATCCAAGCGGTACAAAAGCCGACCTTGGTCATCGCGCACAACAAGACGCTTGCCGCACAGCTTGCGCAAGAATATCGCTCGTTCTTTCCTGAGAACGCAGTGCATTATTTCGTTTCCTACTACGACTACTACCAACCGGAGGCATATCTTCCGACCACCGACACCTATATAGAGAAGGATGCGCAGATCAACGAAGAGATCGACCGTCTCCGCCATGCGTCGACACAGGCGCTTCTCTCACGACCTGACGTGATAATTGTTGCCTCGGTCTCATGCATTTACGGATTGGGCTCTCCAGACGAATATCTGAAGGTTAATCTCAAACTTTCGGTCGGCGATCGGCTCTCGCGCAATGAATTCATCCGCAAACTGGTGAACGTTTACTTTGACCGCACCAACGCTGATCTGCGCCCCGGGACATTTCGCGGAATAGGGAACACCATCGAGGTTATGCCGACTGGCGAGGTCATGATCTACCAAATCGCGTTCTCGGGGAGTACGCTCGAATCCATCACGAAGGTAGACCCGATCACGCGCGCGATAGTGGGTAATGAAAAGACCTGCTTCTTTTTTCCCGCCAAGCACTTCATCACCCCCGAAGCCGAACGCAAGCGCGCCGTCGCCGACATCAAACTTGAGCTCGCGGGGCAGTTAAAGGCATTCGATAAGGAAAAGAAACTCCTTGAAGCGGAACGTCTCAAACGCCGCACCAAGTACGACATCGCAATGATCGAAGAGGTGGGCTATTGCAGCGGTATCGAGAACTACTCACGGCATTTTTCGGGGAAGGCGCCGGGCGAGCCGCCGGAGACCTTGCTATCTTACTTTCCGCACACGACAGACGGAAAACCCGACTTCCTTACGATCATCGATGAGTCGCACGTCACTGTGCCGCAACTGCGCGGCATGTACGCGGGTGATCAGTCGCGGAAGAAGACCTTGGTCGAGCACGGGTTTCGATTACCCTCCGCACGCGATAATCGTCCGCTCAAGTTCGACGAATGGGAAAAACGGGTGGGACAAGTCCTCTTCACCTCGGCCACACCGGCAGTTTTCGAGCGGGAAGTGAGCGAGCAGGTAGTTGAGCAAGTGATCCGCCCGACCGGCCTTGTTGATCCGGAGATTGACATTCGTCCTGTTGTTGAGAAGGGAACATACAAAGGCCAGATTTCAGATTTTATTGTTGAAGCAGAAAATACGGTCAAAAACGGCGGGCGCATACTCGTCACAACGCTGACCAAAAAAATGGCTGAAGACCTTTCCGCCTATCTCAAGGAGAAAAAAGTGAAAGCCGAATATCTTCACAGCGACGTGAAGACGATGGACCGCATCAAGATACTCACGGAATTTCGGAAGGGTGTCTTCGATTGTCTGGTCGGAGTCAATCTCCTACGCGAAGGACTCGACCTCCCCGAAGTATCCTTGGTTGCCATTCTCGATGCCGACAAGGAAGGATTTCTCCGTTCCGAAACGTCACTCATTCAGACGATCGGCCGCGCAGCGCGCAATGTTTTAGGCCGTGTACTCCTTTATGCCGACGTGATGACTAGCTCGCTTACTTCGGCCATTGGGGAGACCAATCGCCGCAGGGCGATACAGATCGAATATAATCGCGCGCACGGGATCACCCCAAAAAGTATTCATAAAAAGATCAAAGATATTACCGAAGAACTGCAATCCACGCACGATAAGGCGCTTAAGGAGCTGTACCTTCTTGACCAGTCGAAGTTTGCAAAAGACCCCGCAAAACTCATCCGGCAGAAAGAAAAAGAAATGACCAAGGCGGCAAAGGAACTCGATTTCGAATCGGCAGCTTTGTTGCGTGATGAAATTGCCATGCTTCGGGGAGAGCCACTTCGTCCCAATGCCATGAAGCATCAGCGTAGCCGGCGGTGATGCGGAGACATTGGCATCGTGTGACCTTGATTTGTCGGCCCGCTATAGTACGATTGCAGAAGATGTAGAAAAGGAGTTTCCGTGGACACACCGCAAATACCCGAGACCCTGACATACGATAGAGAAGCGATCTTTCGCCTCATCGCGGAGCTCTATTTCGCGATGGAAGATATCGATCCGTCGATCGCCGCACCCGACGAAGACATGCTGGATCCCGTCGACCGCCCTGTCGCTCCCCTTGTGGGCCAAGACATAGATGCAAGCGTGCCCGCCTCGCCGATGCTCATGTTCGAGGATTCGTACATTGAGTTGCGTGAAAATCTCTTTGAGCAGTACCTACGGTTCTTCACGGTGCTTATCGATCCATTGCTCACCGATCCGGAAGGTCGGAAGGCGTTCGAAAATTTCACCCTGAAGGAGTATGGCTACGCGATTCGTTTGCGCACACCACAACCGCCGAAAAAGAAGACCAAGCTTACGATCGTTCCGTAACGTCTTCGTATATCGTACATCTCCGCCCCGTGAGATAGGCATAGCCGCCATCTCACGGGGCTATTCTTTACTTTTGAACCTTGCATTTTTTGGTGTGCCACGCCCTGTGGTAAGCGAAGCTTGCCCACGTCGTCGCTCGGTTAAAGAGCGAATGAAGACATCCACTTTTTTCCCTCGCTAGCCGTAGTAGCCCACACTTCTTGATGGACTTACTACGGGGTATAATATGCACATTATGATCTCCGCAAGTGTTGGAGTTGGAAAAGGAAATGACGCCTTTCGGGCGGGGAAAGAAGCGTGCGAGGCGGCGCTCGCGGGAATGCCTGCACGCCAGAGTCCGCCAACTGGCGGAGCAGGCGGGCCGACGAAGAAGGCGCAGGCGCTTCTGGTGTTCGGCTCCATTTTTTTTGATCAAGACAAACTTATCGAAGGCGTCGCGAAGGCGGCCGCCGAGACGGCATCCGATGCGGTTATCACCGGTTGTTCGACTGCGGGCGAGCTCTCGAGCGAAGGGTTTGCCGCTGAAAAAAGCGTAGTGGTCATGGCGCTCTCTTCCGACAGCCTAAAGTTTTCGGGAGGGCTTGGGAATCATATTCTCTGGAACCCGCGGCAGGCAGGAGAAGATTGCGGCAAGATGGTAGGCGAAGGCCTCTCCGGCCTCAATTGTTCCGGCCTCATGTTCACGGATATCGTTACTGGCTCCGGCGAGGCCGCACTCGAAGGTTTCGCCGCCGGCTTTGGTGTGGTCGCCCCCATTTACGGCGGTGCGGCGGGGGACGACCTTTTGTTCCTCGAGACTTATCAATATTTTCGCGATAAAGCCTACACGGGTTCCGTCGTGGGCTTAGGTATTTGCGGTCCGCATTTCTCGACTGGCATCGCGATGCACGGTTTTCTTCCGATAGGGCGTGCGCGTCTCGTCACCAAAACCGCCGGCCGGCGGCTCCATAGTTTGGACGGCAAGCCCGCGACATCGATCTATGAGGAATATTTTGGCGAAGATTATCTCGCCGAGCTTCACCGCGAATCGCTTCCTACCTTGGCCACTTCCTACCCCTTGGGCGTCTATTCGCTCGACCGCGACGACGTTCTCTTGCGCAACCCGATTGCCGTTGAAAATGGCGGTACCATGACTTTCGCCTCGCCGATCCCGTTCGGCATCGAGACACGCCTCATGATCTCCGACTCCGAGCGCGGACTCGAAACCGTCACGCTCGCCGCGACCGAGGTGGCGAATCGGCTAGCGGGAAGAAAGCCGAAAGCGATCGTTGTCATTGACTCCGTGACGCGCAAACGCATGCTCGGTCCCCGTGCCGACGAAGAAGTCGAGATCATCCAGCGCATCCTTGGCCGCGACGTGCCTATTGCCGGTTTTTACGGTTACGCGGAAATAGCGGCGGGAAAGCCGGAAGACGCGCTTGTCCACAACGGCTCGATACTCATTTGGGTACTTAGTGAGCAGTAGAGAAGGGAAAAGTTTCAGCGAGCCCATCGCAAAGTCTCGGCATCCTCAATTTGGCAGCCAAGCTATGTGTGGGCCAAATTGGGACTTGCAGAGCAATGACTTTTTCACGTACCATAGTATAGAATCCTCAATGACAACAACGCTTCCCGACAACAAGAATCTCTGGCCGGAAACACGGCTAATTCTCGCCCGATGGTTCTACGTACCGCTCGGCTTCTTTCTCCTTCTGATTGGACGACGAGACGCTTTTTTTGTCGGCGACTCGCTTCTCCTTGGCGTAGTCTTTGTTGTCATGCTCCTTGGGAATATTTTTTTGTTTTGGTACATTCGTCAGGTTGTAACACACGTCACCTTTCCCGCCAAGCGCACATTCTTTAACGCAGGTCAGACCGGACTCGACCTCGTTTTTTTCTTTTTTGTTATGTTTTACTCCGGAGGAGTGGGGGGAATAGGTCATGCCCTCTTTTTCATCCCCATTCTTGCGTCAACGCTCATTTTTACACTTCGCGGAACGATGATGGTCGCGGTCTTCTCCAGCGTGTTCGTTCTCCTCGCGGCCTCGCTTGAGGGAGGTCTTGCGAAGTTGACGGCGAGCGCGTCGTGGTCGGCCGTTGACGCGAGCGAGCTTTTGGTACAGTTCGGAAAATGGGGCACCATCTCCGCTCTCTATCTCCTTGCTGGCTTTTTCGGTGGATTCATTTCGCAATCGATCAAACGCCGCGATCTCCTCCTTCTGGGCGAGATAGCGAAGGGTCAGGAGCAGGTGAAGCGCCTCCAAAAGCTCACCGACGAGTTCGACAAGAGCGCGAAACTTCTCGTGCGTCGTGATATCGAGCTCGTGAGCGCAAATGAGAAGCTGACACAACTCGACCGCATGAAGTCCGAGATCATCTCCGTTGTGGCGCATCAGCTCCGCACCCCACTCTCCGCAATCAAGTGGACGCTCAAGATGCTCCTCGACGAAGACACGGGCAAATTGACGAAAGGACAGCAAGGTCTTCTCGCAAAAGGTTTTGAGTCTAACGAGCGCATGGTGGTACTCATCAACGACATGCTCGCGGTCGACTATCTCGAATCGGGCAAACTCAAGTACAATTTTATCCCTGTTCAGTTCGAGTCGCTCGTGCAGGAAATGGTCAGCAATCTCCTTCCGATCGCCACGCACAAGAAGATTCGCGTCGAGTTCACGCCGCCCAAGGAGCTTTTGCCGAAGGTCAAGATCGACCCAGACAAGATGCGTGACGTTTTTCAGAATCTCATCGACAATGCGATCAAGTACACAAAAGAAGGCGGTTTGGTCACCGCCAATGTCGCCATGGAGGCCGAGGGGCTGCATTTTTGGATAAAAGACAACGGCATCGGAATCCCCGAAGATGCGAAAGGGAAGATCTTTTCCCGTTTCTTTAGGGCGAAAAACGCCATTTCCACGGAAACAGACGGCTCGGGCCTCGGCCTCTTTATTGCCCAGAGCGTGGTCAAGCGCCACGGCGGCAAGGTCTGGTTCGAGAGTGTACTCAACGAAGGGACGACTTTTCACGTCCTGTTGCCGCTAACTCCATAGGACCTGTTTTATACTTAATTCCTGCCACCTTCCACCTTGCGAGCCATTCAAGGTGTGAATGGCGGATATTAAGTGGGGATGGTACTAGATACTTGATACGAGATACGATATACTGTATTCATATGCCTGACGCGAATACCACCACCAAAGCGAAGCTCCTCATCGTTGAAGACGACAAATTTCTTCGCGAGCTTGCGGTGCAGAAACTTTTTAAAGAAGGACTTGATGTTTCCTCCGCGATGGACGGAGAGCAAGGCGTCCTCTTGGCGGAAAAGGTGATCCCTGACGTGATCCTCCTTGATATCTTGCTTCCGGGCATCGACGGTTTTGAGGTGTTGAAGCGTATTCGCGCGAACCCAGCCTTCAATGAGACGCGCGTGATCATGCTTTCCAATTTCGGGCAGAACGAAGATCTGGAAAAGGCGAAGGCGGGTGGCGCCGACAAATTCCTCGTGAAGGCGAACTTCACGTTGGATGAAATCGTTGCCGTAGTACGTGAGATACTCGCCACCCCGCGCGCGTAATCGTTCCACGTGGCATCAGTTTCCGAGGTGAATTTGGGGCGACATAAGGTCACTCCTTTGATTTGCAGGGGTTAGACCTTGAAGAAGTTGGTCGCCCTCCTAATATAATCCCAAACACCATGCCTCAACCAAGCAAAGTCGACCAATTCATGGAGAGCGTAAAGACGCGCGACCCGCATGAGCCGGAATTTCATCAGGCCGTGCGCGAAGTAGCCGAGACCGTCCTCCAGTTCATTAAGACGAAAAAAGCATACCAGAGTGCGCGGATCTTGGAGCGCATGACGGAGCCGGAGCGCATCATCATCTTCCGCGTGCCGTGGGTGAGTGACGCCGGCGAAATAGAGGTCAACCGCGGCTATCGCGTGCAATTTTCGAGCGCACTCGGTCCCTACAAAGGGGGTTTACGCTTTCATCCCTCGGTCAATCTTTCCATATTGAAATTCCTTGGCTTTGAGCAGGTGCTCAAAAATTCCCTCACCACGCTTCCCATGGGCGGCGCGAAGGGCGGCTCGGATTTTGATCCCAAAGGCAAGTCCGACGGCGAAGTGATGCATTTTTGCCAATCATTTATGACCGAGCTCTATCGCCATATTGGGCCCGATACGGATGTGCCCGCCGGCGACATCGGCGTTGGCGCACGAGAGATCGGCTTTTTGTTCGGGCAATACAAGCGGCTCGCGAATGAGTTCACGGGTGTGCTGACCGGCAAGGGCGCGGGTTGGGGTGGAAGCCTGATGCGACCGGAGGCGACGGGCTACGGAGCGGTCTATTTCGCCGAAGCAATGCTGAAGAGGAAGAAAGAAGCACTCAAAGGAAAGACGGTCCTTATTTCTGGCTCGGGAAACGTCGCACAGCATGTTGCGGAGAAAGCCATGCGTCTCGGCGCGAAGGTGCTCACCATGTCCGATTCTTCCGGATATATTTACGACAAAGATGGTCTCACCGAAGAGAAGCTCGCATTTCTTAAGGAGTTGAAGAATGTAAAACGCGGGCGTATCAAGCAGTATGCCGACAAATTCCGCGTGCGTTTTGTGAAGGCTGCGAAGCCGTGGAGCGAAGCGGGGGACTTGGCGTTTCCTTGCGCAACCCAAAATGAACTTGGCGTGGAAGATGCGGAGCGTTTGGTCGCCAATAAAACAATCGCCGTTATTGAGGGCGCAAATATGCCGACGACGCTTGAGGCGACGAAACTGCTTCAATCGGCTGGCGTTTTGTTCGCCCCAGGTAAGGCTGCAAATGCCGGCGGTGTTGCCGTCTCCGGACTCGAAATGTCACAGAACAGTTTGCGCCTCTCATGGACGGCAGAAGAAGTGGATGCGAAATTGAATGAAATAATGAAAAAGATCCACGAAACCTGCGTGGAATATGGGAAAGACGAAAAAGGCCGTATTGACTATGTGAAAGGCGCCAACATCGGCGGTTTCGTCCGTGTCGCCGACGCAATGTTGGCACAAGGAATCGTATAGTTTCCAAGATCTCTCCAAAAGACGGACTAAGGGTTGCCCTTAAGAATCTGCATTTAAATGGCAACCCTTGGAGAAGTTGTCCGTCTTTTGCTGTAGCCAAACGGCTCAAACCGTTGGGAATGAGTCCCTTAAAGTCTTGCGTTTATAAAAGATGGGAATAGGGTGGAGGAGTGTTTGAGCATTAAAATAGCGTCAAGATTGGAGTTTGAGAGGTATAAGTTATAAATATAAATCTGCAATTGAATGAGCAGAGACGAGACTTTTGGGATGGAAAAAAATAGCGTGTCGGACAATTGATGGGGAAACGATGGAAGACTCGGCAAGCGCGCTTTCCTTATTCTCTTATTCGTGCGAATAAGAGAATAGTTTTTATGGAACCCTTCGGCCGAAGGGTAGAATAGATTTTTGCGAAACAAAAACAAAAAGCCCATGGTGGGGCTCTTATTATGTGTGTCCGTTGTACCAGTTTGCGAAGAGGGAGGCTGACGTGTCGCCTCGTTGTTGACGCCATTTCGCGCGCTCTTCGAGGGTCATCTCGGCGATGGTCTTGGTCCATCCTTCTGGAATGAAGATCTCCCACAGCTCGCTCCATGCATCGGGATGTTTCACGCCTTTCCGTTCGTAGGCAAGTGACCCGGGAATGGTGCTTTCGAAAAACGTAAGCCCTGTTCCGTCGGTGAACGCGAGACATTCGCTGAACTCACACTTATGCGAACGGCCAGAGACCAAAGCGAGGTATCCGTCAATGCCGAGCGTGTCGAGAGTGAACTTCACGAACGGCCCGGGAAAACCACGCCACGCCTCAAGGAAGAATCTGCTATCTTGAACGATGAGCGGCGCCTTGACCTCTCGATATGCGGCCACTGCTTTGTGCTCGGTTATGACGCGAAGATCGGAAACTTGTGGTTCGGGTAATTCCATAGAAACGTGAGTTATAGATATTCCAAGCGGTTTGCAGGTGCGCTCAAGCGACGCGACCTTCCCCTTGTTGGTGGTCACAAAATTGATGTGCACAGAACACCTCTTACTATCATTTATCTAGTGGTAAGTTTAGCATATGGAACAAAAAAAACCACAGGTTATTCCTGTGGCAACTCGAGTTCTTTTGTGTCCGGATTTTATTCCGACGCTGATTAGGGCAACCACAATTTTACATCGGCGATGCCTCTCCCAGTCTTCATATCAAATCCTGTGCTCCACTCAACTCGGAACCCCATCTTTTCAAGATCGTCGCGAATTTTTTGGACCTTGACCATCTCCTCGTCCGAGAGTTGGCACTCACAGAATCCCGCCAAGCGATTTGTCAGCTCTTGCCCAAGCTTCCTTGCCCGCACTTGCTCGAATTCGGAGAGTTCTCGTGCGCTCATTGCGGCACCCTATATTGGCACTCCTTCTATCATCCTCGCACCCTCCGCGAGCCTGTCAATTGCCCCGCACTGGACAAATCGTCACCCGTGGTGAATATGAGGAAAGAAGCACCATCCGGGAGGAATGCCCAATGTTGAAGGAACCGACACCATTGTTGTTGCCGGAGCATGAAGCGACCGCTCTTGTCAGAAGTATGCTGCGTGAACAGCTTATGCGCGGCATATCAGGATTTCTGGAAAAGTATCCCGACCATCCCAATGCGTTTTCGCTCACCGACCCCAAGCGGTGGGAGGTGCGATTTGCGGAAATCATCGGCGGGCTTTCTGGGGACGTAAAAGTATTCCTGCAAATCCTCCACAAGGTGTTCATCCGTCACTGGGACGAGCTTTCGGAGCCGGAGCGCGTACGCACGGCTCAGGTGATCGCTCGGCATATCTTTGCGGTGCGCGTGCTCCCCAACGCACTGAAAGATAATCCGAGCGTTTTGCTTCCCGAGAACAAGACCATACACTAATCTCGTCCGCGCTAGCATGTATAGTGCGGATCTTTTGTATAGAAAAAATCCGCACGAGGCGGATTCGGTTGACACATGAGAGATTACTTTTTGCGTCTTCGGAGCGTGGGATGATCGGGAAGCACCACGATCTGCTCTCTTTTCACGCAGTGCGGTCCGCCGCCGATCTCGTAGGCATCCGGAACGAGGCGGCTCTTTTCACCGAGTCTTACCACACGATCAAGCAGGATACACACTCATTCCGCATTACCATCGTGGACAGTTGCAGCGCAGGATTTCACGCGTACTCTTTTTCCGGCGATGGAATCGTTTGGATTCTTGTTCACAACAGACTCCTTGGGTAGGAGGCAATATCTCTCGTTCCATACTACTAGTACCCCATTAATTTGTCCACCAAAGGCAGCCTTTGGTGCAAGATTCTTAAAGGCTGCCTTTGGTGTGTCCATGACAAGATTAAGTTAATTGAGTACTAAAGAAATGGTGTTTGTCTACGCCCTTACCACAAAGGGGCTTTCTTTTTGAGCAAAATCGTGTTACCATCGACTGTTCATGACAGAACGCAAAAAGGGTACCGGTCCGCAGGAAAGCATCATCGTAAAGGGTGCGCGCACTCACAACCTGAAGAATATTACGGTAGAGATGCCGCGCAACAAGATGGTGGTGCTCACCGGACTCTCGGGGTCGGGAAAGTCTTCGCTTGCCTTTGATACTATTTTTGCCGAGGGACAACGGCGTTACGTCGAGTCGCTTTCCGCGTACGCCCGTCAATTCCTCCACCAGATGCAGAAGCCCGATGTCGATGAGATCGTCGGCCTCTCTCCGGCCATCTCGATTGACCAGAAATCACATTCCTCGAACCCCCGCTCGACGGTCGCCACGATCACCGAGATTTACGACTACCTCCGCGTGCTTTTCGCGCGCATCGGCATACCGCATTGTTTGACCTGCGGGAAGTCAATCAAGCGTCTCACCAACGAGGAGATCATGAATTTTATTTTTGAACGTGTGGACGAAATTGGGAAACATGGACCCAAGGATAACGTGTTCGGCGTCGCCTATTCGACGCTTAAGGTGGGCGTCTATGCGCCGATCGTGCGCGGCAGAAAAGGGGAATACTACCAACTGCTCTATGATTATTTGAGCAAGGGTTATGCGAAAGCGCGCATCGACGGCAGACAAAAGAGTCTCCGCGAGCGCATTGAGCTGACAAAGACGAAAAAACACGACATCGATATCCTTGTTGATGAGTTTTTTGTTTCCGAATTTCGCGACCACACAAAAGGCGTACGCGAGCGGCTCGCCGAAGCGGTGGAACGCGCGCTTGATGAAACCGGTGGGTTGGTGCGTGTCGTGATCGGCGATGCCACTCCGGACGGAGGCGGGGAAGACGTGCTGATGTCCGCAAAATTCGCCTGCCCCGACGACGGCTTCTCGTACCCCGAAGTCGAGCCGCGCCTTTTTTCCTTCAACTCACCCTACGGCGCATGTTCAGCATGCAACGGTTTGGGGACGAAGCATCTTCTTGGCGATGAGCCGTGCGAGGTGTGCGGTGGCAAACGCCTGCGCGAAGAGGCGCTTCATGTGCGCATCGGAAGGTCACAAGTCACAAGTCACAAGTCACAAGTCACAAAAAAAGAAAAAGGAAATTTGCTTGAGATTAGTGACTTGAAACTTGAAACTGGTAAAAATATCGTTGAAATCACTGATATGTCCATTGAAGAGGCGGCGAAATTTTTTGCCGAACTCAAACTAACACCAACCGAACGAGAGATCGCGAAGGTGGTCATCAAGGAGATCGAAAACCGCCTGCGCTTCATGCTCGATGTCGGTATCGGCTACCTAACCTTGGGACGACGCGCCAACACGCTCTCTGGCGGTGAAGCTCAGCGCATCCGCCTTGCTTCTCAACTCGGCTCGCGGCTGGTCGGCGCGCTCTATGTGCTCGACGAACCAACCATCGGTCTTCACCAGAAGGATAACGACCGCCTCATCAAGACCTTGCGCGACCTCTGCGACATCGGGAACACCATCATCACGGTGGAACATGACGAGGACACTATATTTGCTTCGGACTATCTTGTTGATATCGGGCCAGGTGCGGGCGTACACGGCGGGCATGTCGTTGTTGCGGGGTATTTGGAAGAACTGCTCACCGATAAAAAAGCGAAGTCGCTCACGCTCGATTATCTGCGCAAAGACAAAAAAATCCCGCTCCCGGAAAAACGCCGGTCAAAAGACAAAGGCGCGATCACCCTTCGTGGCGGCAAAGTGTTCAACATCAAAAACATGAACGTGGATATTCCGCTCAGTCGGTTCGTGGTCGTCACCGGCGTTTCCGGATCCGGCAAGTCCACGTTTCTCTATGAGCTTGTTTATAAGAACCTGCAATCGCGCTTTGACCGCCGCTACCGTTCGCCGGAGACGTACAACTGCGCAGAGTTTTCCGGAACTGAATATCTCCACCGCGCTATTTTGATCGATCAATCGCCCATCGGTCGTACACCGCGCTCGAACCCTGCGACATACACCGGTGCATGGACATTCGTTCGCGATCTTTTTGCCGAAACCGAAGAAGCGAGGGTAAGGGGCTGGAAGGCGTCCCGCTTCTCTTTCAACGTAAAGGGCGGTCGGTGTGAAGCCTGCGAAGGGAACGGCATGATCGCGGTTGAAATGCATTTTCTTCCGACAGTTTATGTACTCTGTGATGTCTGCCAAGGGAAGCGATTCCAAAAAGAGACGCTGGAGGTCAAATTCAAAAAGAAAAATATCTACGATGTCCTCCACATGACCATTGAAGAGGCATGCGAATTTTTCCGCGATATTCCCGCGATCGAGGATCGCCTGAAGACGTTGAATGACGTCGGCCTCGGCTATCTTGAGCTTGGCCAATCGGCGACAACGCTCTCCGGCGGTGAGGCACAACGCGTGAAGATCGCTTCTGAGCTCTACCGCCCGTTTCAGCAGAAGACGATCTACCTGTTAGACGAACCGACGATCGGTCTTCACTACGAAGATGTAAAGAAACTTATAGAAATCCTGCAGACGCTTGTCGAGAAGGGCAATAGCGTACTCATGATCGAACACAATCTCGATGTCATCAAATCCGCCGATTACGTCATCGACATCGGTCCTGACGGGGGATCGGGGGGAGGAAATATTGTCGCCAAGGGTACTCCGGAAGAGATTGCGAATAATGCGAAATCGTATACGGGGAAGTATTTGAAAAGAAAACTGAAGGAGAATAGTTAAACCACCCGTCGCTCTGCAGGTCCCGCATGGCGGGATCTTTCGGGGTTGCCAATAATCCAAGATCTCACACAGGAAAATATTTGAAGCAAAAGTTGAGAAATTATACCATCTCTTGTTAACTCCTCCATAATTCTGCGCTCGAAACATCCGCAACATACCAAAGGCAGCCTTTGGGGCAAGATTCTTAAAGGCTGCCTTTGGTATGTTGCTTTCGTGAAAAGACTTATTGAAGACGGTATTAAAAAGGGGCGGAACTATGTCCGCCCACAACGCCTTTCCTCGCTATGGGATGAGATTCGGCGGAGGAACGAGGAAGATGTGGCCATTTTTGAGCGTTTCCACGACATCTGTGACGACATCACGTACCGACGGTACGGTCATGTACTCCGCATATTTCTGCGTGAGCACGTTGAGCACGCCCAAGTGAAGTACCGTCATAGCACCGAGATCCTTGCGCACGCCTTCCGCGCTCATGAAGAGCCTGATCTTGTCTTCACGCAAAATGGTAAAAACGCGGTTTACCAAGTAGTTCGTTACCATAAGCGGATTGCGATGGGCCGCCTGCTCACGGGTAAGCGCATGTTTCCCTTCGAAGATCCGCTTTGCAAGATAGTCCTTCAGCTTGTGCTCATTAGGATAGAGAATGGCGACATTTGCCATGTTACGCTACAGTGTTCTTTTCGGTGATTGCCGTGGTCGAGCGTTTCGATGAAAAGTTGACAACCTGCCCGCGTTCCTCACCGCCTACGGCCGCTTTGTTGGCATCCGCAAAGAAACCGCCTTCCTCCAACATCTCGAGCGCGCGCAATGCGATCGCCTTGACGTCATAAAGCGGACGAAAGAGCGCCTCTCGTTCCAGTAGAGTCACAAGAATCTTTAGCGCACCCAATAAGCCGTCGCTTCCACCAGTGCGATCTCTGAATGCAATGAACAGACAAAGCGCGCTCACGGTTTTCTCAACACGCTCGCGAGTGGCTCCGGTATCAATGTGCGAGAGACGCCGATCAGCCGTCATTTTTTTCACGAAAAGGTCTGCCAGATGCTCCCTGCGTTTAACATGCGGACAAAGCTCGGTGACGGTACCCATAGAGATCCTCCTCCGTTGCAAAATGAAAGGGCGCGTGACTCCTGTGTTGAATGGTACAGTATATAAAAGAACTTGTCAACGACTCCCTACTGCCGTAGGATTATAGAGCATGACGAAAAAAGAACTCGCCAAATTAAGGCTCCCTGATGCGCCGGGCATGTATGAGTTTCTCGGCTCGCACAATGAAGCGCTTTACATCGGCAAGGCGACATCACTCCGCGACCGTGTGCGCAGTTATTTTGCGAATGACCTCCTCCATACGCGCGGCAAGCACATCGTGGACATGGTGACGCTCGCAAAGACCATACGTGTCCGGCCCACCGACTCAGTACTCGACGCGATCATCCTTGAGGCGAGCATGATCAAAAAGCATCAGCCACTCTATAACACCAAGGAAAAGGACGACAAAAGTTGGAATTACGTTGTCATCACCAAAGAAGAATACCCGCGCGTGCTCACGATACGTGAACGCCCGCTCGCGGTCGGAAAACGCGAACGGGCGGGTGAGTACAAAGCGTTGTTCGGGCCGTTCACGCAGGGCGGCAGTTTACAGGAAGCGATGAAGATTATCCGGCGCATATTTCCTTATCGTGACGAAAAATGTATACTGGGTTCCATTCAGCGTGATTCTGCGTCCGGTCAGCGTTTTTCTGCGGGCCGTAGGCCATGCTTTAACCGTCAGATCGGATTGTGTCCCGGAGTATGCACCGGAGAAATTTCATCGTTGGACTATGCGGAGCGTATTCGTGAGATCAGTATGTTGCTTGGGGGGAAGAAACACGCGTTGGTTGTGAGGTTGAAGCGGCTGATGCGCGATTGTGCCAAAAAATTTGAATTTGAAAAGGCGGGAGAGTGCCGCAATATGGTTTTTGCTCTTGAACACATCCGTGATGTTTCGCTTATTAAAGACGAAGTGCGGGAGATCTCTCGGCGAAGCGCGAGCGCGCGCCGCAAACCCTTTCGTATTGAAGCGTATGATGTCGCGCACATTTCCGGTAAGTACACGGTTGGTGTGATGACGGTTGTCCTCGATGGACGACCGATTCCGTCCGCGTATCGGAAATTCAAAATACGTATTGAGGCGGAAAAGAATAATGACCTTCTCCACCTTGAAGAAGTGCTTCAAAGGAGATTTAGGCATGTAGAGTGGGCCATGCCGGACCTTGTGGTGATTGACGGCGGAGTCGCGCAAAAACGACGCGCCGAGAGCGTACTCCGCAGATTCAATAAAGAGATGCCGGTCATTTCGGTAGTCAAAAACGAACGTCATAAACCGAAGGCGATTTTGGGGAACAAAGAACTTGCGCTGTCCTACGAACGCCACATTCTTCTTGCCAACGCAGAAGCGCACCGCTTTGCTGTTGCATACCACCGCCAACTGCGCGGCCGCCTTTCGCAAAAGACGGCCCAACGAAAGACGACTTAAGGTTTCCTTGGTTTTACAGTTGAAACCTTGAAGAAGTTAGTGGTCTTTCGGGGCATCTGCAAGCATGGTTTTGGCGTACCCATTTTCTTGGCAGTTATTTTCGTCGCTGTTGCTAAATACCAAAGCGAAGAAACTGCGCGAAAAGAGGTTACGTCCGCGCTCTACGAAGTTGTTTTGGAAACGATGAAAGCAGAGGCAAGCGGCCTTTCGCCCCATTATCTCTATCGCACGATTCCTGTTGATGCTCGCCCGGGTTTCTTGGGTTATATGGCGGCTTGGGCAAAAGAGGTGGTAGACATTGCCGATCGGCCGATCGAGGAATTTCTCAAGTTGACCCCGCAAAAAGGCATTGGCGTAAACATGAGAGTCATAGGGCTCGGTCCATCGGACCGTAATTCGAAGAGCTATGCTTACGGCGTACTCGTTAACTGTGTTTTGGCAGAAAGCCCCGCCTCGCGCGCCGGTTTGTGCGAAGGGGACCAGATTCTCGCGATTGACGGAGAAGCAATGAATATAAGCGTCCCCCCAGAGGAAACAGCTGATCAAATGAAGATGCTTGGTGAACGAGCGGTTGCGAGACTCCACGAGAATGATGAGACAATCATTCTCCAAATCGCTCGCGACGGTAAAAAGCTCACTCTCCGCATTTCAGAGCATAACGCCTTTGACCATCTTCGCGATCATGAAAAGGTCGTACGACAACGAGTTTGGGATAGATAAAAAAGCGGCACGAAGACCGTCTTTTGTTTGCACTTCTCGCCGGATCAAACTGCGAGCGACGATGGTGTCAGGACGATGACCTGACACCTTATTCCTTATTCATACAGGTCAGTAAGAAAGAAGCCACCTCGAGGGTGGCTGGGAATGCCTTGAAGTGCCCGCGGGAGGGCACACCAAGTTTTTTTGTTACACTGACGATCTGTCGGCTTGGAACCACTACACCAACTTGGTATTGGCTAGAAACACAGTTTCAGTTTCGTAAATCGGGTCAACCCCGAAACATGCTGTCGCGATTCGTGCTTTGATGTGGTCGCCAACCTCATCAAGCCTAAATGCCTTTCCCAGCTTGATTTGAATTTTGTAGGGGTACACCGATGCCTCCTCAACTCCGAAAAATTGAATTGCCCGAAGGAGTAATTTGCACTCTTCACCCACCTCATTCAACCGGGCGTTATCTCGCAGTGGCATCTTGAAGTGGGATGTGCGCTTCTTTGTCAACGGCGCGTTAACATGAAAGAGCACGATTTCGGGTGAGGCCACTGACTGATCTATGACCATACGATTTTTCATTACCTTCTCCTTAAAGTACTACCGCGTCCCTCACGGCTAGGTCTCCCAGATAGCATCCCTAGGAGATGTGTGTACATTATCACAGAACATCTATTTTGTCAATAATTTTATATGTAACTGCTCACAACTCTGAGCGACGGCCGAGGTCGTTCCTCAGCTTTGGGAGGTGCGACCTCAAGGAATTTGGCCGTCTTTTGAACAACGGCAGCCAACTTCTCCGAGGTCCGACCTTTCAAAGCCAAGATCGGACCTCAGGCTGCCTTGTGGTTGAGCGGTCACTCGGTTTCGTGAGTAGATACTTTTATATTGGAATTGCCATTATAATGCCCAGCATGCTGACCTCTTCCGAAATCCGCTCACGGTTTCTTGAGTTTTTCAAGAATAAGAAACGCGGGCATACCATTATCCCGTCCGCATCGCTTGTGCCGGAGAACGACCCCACGACGCTTTTTACATCAAGCGGCATGCAACCGTTGGTGCCGTATCTTCTTGGACAACCGCATCCCGGCGGAGTTCGGCTCGCCAATTCACAGCTCTCATTTCGCGCGGGAGATATTGAGGAAGTGGGCGACAACCGCCACACAACCTTCTTTGAAATGTTGGGTAACTGGTCGCTGGGTGACTACTTTAAAAAGGAACAGCTCCCGTGGGTCTATGAATTTTTAACTGAAGACCTCAAACTTCCGAAAGAGCGGCTCTGGGTTACTTGTTTTGCGGGCGATGAAAAATTGGGCCTGCCAAAGGATGTAGAATCCGCAGAGCTTTGGAAAAAAATCGGCATGCCTGAAGAGCGCATACTCTTTTACGACGCGAAGAAAAATTGGTGGAGTCGTTCCGGAGTGCCTGGAAAAATGCCGCATGGGGAACCTGGCGGACCGGATTCGGAGATCTTTTACGAGTTCACCAGTGTGGCGCATGACCCGAAGTTCGGAGCAAAATGCCACCCCAACTGCGATTGCGGACGGTTCATGGAGATCGGAAATTCAGTCTTCATGGAGTATATCAAGAATGCTGACGGAACTTTCGAAAAACTTCCGAAACAGAATGTGGATTTCGGCGGCGGTCTTGAGCGCATTGCGGCGGCTGTTTTGGACACGCCGGACATTTTTAAGATTGATATTTTTAAACAATGTTTGGGAACGCTTGAGGAATTATCGGGCAAGAAATATGGAGAGGGTGCGGAGGCAACCCGCGCCATCAGAATAGTCCTCGACCACATGCGCGCGGCGGTGTTCATCATGGCGGCGGGGGTTCAGCCATCAAATACCGAGCGTGGCTACATGCTTCGACGCCTATTGCGTCGCAGTATGTTATTTATAAATAAACTGCAGCAAAATTCTTCAGATTCTCACTTTCTTACATTGGGCTGGATCGCCGAGACTTTTATCAATACATACAAAGAGTACTATTCGCATTTTGCTCCCAAGCAAAAGGAAATTCGAGAACTTATTAGATCCGAAGAAGACAAATTTCTCCGTACTCTTAGACAAGGAATGCGCGAGCTTGAAAAAATGGGCAACAACGTTGATGCATTTCTCCTCTTTACCACCTATGGATTTCCAGTTGAACTTACTGCCGAAATGGCCCAAGAAAAAGGAATTGCGATTGATACGAATGCGGTAAAAAAGAAGATGGAAGAGCATCAGGCGCTTTCACGCTCCGGTGCCGCGCAGAAATTCGCCGGAGGGCTTGCCGACCACTCCGAGAAGACCGTGCGACTTCACACCGCCCATCATCTTCTCTTGCGCGCGCTTCAGATCGTGCTTGGGCCTGAAGTGCACCAGCGTGGCTCCAACATCACACAGGAGCGCTTGCGCATTGATTTTGCCGCGCCGCGAAAAATGACGGATGAAGAGAAAAAAGAGGTGGAGCGGATCGTGAATGAAAAGATCGCTGAAAAACTTCCGGTCATTCGGAGCGAGATGTCGCTTGAGGAGGCTGAAAAACTCGGCGCGGAACATGAATTCGGGCAAAAATATCCCGACCGCGTTTCGATCTATTCGGTCGGCCCGAAAGACGCAACAGAGGAGAACCCGACGTTCGACAAGCGATTTTCCGTCGAATTCTGTGGCGGCCCGCATGTTAGTAACACAAGCGAATTGAGCAAATTTCGTATTCTTAAGGAAGAAGCAGTCGCACAAGGCGTACGAAGGATAAAAGCAGTTTTAGAATGAAATACGTTGCCTAGGTGCATTGAGAAAAAGAAACGCCTATCGTCTTCGATAATGCGTTTCGCCCAATCGCCTTGTCCTCAAGGCGTAAGAAGCTGTGGCGCAAGAGATACGCCGTATTAAAGCGGTTCTGGAATAAAATAGGCCTCTTGCCCAACAACTTGGACATCAGGAAAAAATCCAAGGTCTGGCCTTGAAGAAGTTGCCCTTAAGGCCAGACCTTGGATTTTTTCCTGATGTCCAAGTTACTTCCGCTTCACCTTCTACGCGCATGGAAGGTTTTTTCTTGCATGGTATAATAACGCCATGTCGTTGTTTCAACGTAAAGAAGCCGGAGGGCGACGCACCGTGGCGATATTCGATATCGGGAGCGGCTCCATCGGCGGAGCGTTCGTCAACCTGAATCCCGGCAAGCTTCCCGAGATCATTTTTACCGCGCGCCACAGCATTCCCGTTCAAGAACAGTTGAACTTCAAGCGCTTTCTCGAGTCCATGGGGAAGACGCTGGAAGGACTCGCGCTCACCATGCAAAAAGCGGGGGGCGGTGTTTCCGTGAACGAAGCGCATGTTGTCTTGGCGTCGCCATGGTATGCGTCACAGACTCGCCTTGTGCGTTACAGCCAAGAAGCACCGTTTACGATCACCGAAAAGGGGATAAACAAACTCATTGACAAGGAGATCTCAGCTTTCCAAAATTCAAAGTTGTTCACTTATCCGGAAGAAAGCGAAACGGCACCGGAGATCATGGAGTCCAAGAACATCCAGTTGAAGTTAAACGGCTACGTGGTCGTCGAACCGTACGGGAAGAAAGCCACCCAGCTCGAGATCGCCGTCTATGTGAGCATGATTCCATCGGATATTCGCGCGCTGATCAAAACGTCGATCGCGAAATTTTGGCGTCCGCCCCGGATCCACTTTTCGTCATTTTCCCTTTCCGCTTTTGACGCTATTCGCGGCATATTCCCCAACGAACCGAGTTTTCTTTTCATGGATATTGCCGGCGAGATCACCGATATTTCTCTCGCCAAGGATAACATTCTTCTTGAATCCATGTCGTTTCCGGCGGGGAAGAACATGCTCGTGCGCGCCATTGCCGAGGGGCTGAAGATCACACCCGCCCTCGCGGCCTCCGAGCTTGACCTCTACGCAGAGAACAATGGGTCGCCGGATCACGCAAAGAAAATAGGGGAAATCATCAAGAAGGCGGGCGAGGAATGGCGCACCCTCTTCAAAGAGGCCATCCTTCGATTTGCCAAGGAGTTTCCCATTCCGCGCACAATCTTTTATACTGTAGATGACAACGTGAACAAGTGGTTCGGGAAAACGGTCGAAGAAACGAAGTTCGCGCGTTGGGGAGAAGAGGAGGGTTCGTTTGTGGTGCGGTCGCTCGGCAACGTTTTTCTCAACGGTTTTGTTCGAACAGCCGCGCCGGAATTTCAAGATCCGTTTCTCGCGATCGAAGCGATATTCACAAATAAATTTTCATCTCGTTAGAGATTATCCGTGTTTATAAAGCGCCTTTCATAAATCTTTGAGATACGGGATGTTTTTACACAGAGCAAGGGTTTGAGGCAGAAGTGTGCGGCACACTTCTTATCTCTAACGGGATTCATCAGTAAAATAAACACATAAGCCTATGGCAAAATTTTTGATAGAAGATATTATTCCTCCAGAAAAAAAGCATCATCGCTCCGGCGCAAAAAAGGCGCATGCGGGAGGCCGCAGTGTTCCTCTCACGCGCGAGGATTGGCCCGCAACGCTGGTGCCAAGAAAGACGATCAGCGAAGCATTTCCCGAAAACACTCAAACACCGATCGCAAACGAACCATCGCATGACGCGGATGTAGTGCCTACCCAAGCAGAGCCGCTCCACTCGGAAGAAAGCGGAGAGGGTGCCGAAGGTACTGCGCCGGGTCTCGATGCATGGGCGCGAAATTTGGAGCCAATAGAGGAGGCGCAGGCGGCTTCGATTTCGCGCGC